>Ga0209573_1000173_pt1 | contig 164991 bp, 121 predicted proteins | sample TNRBio252014_DNA_FD_185870 | JGI IMG/M metagenome (GOLD analysis project Ga0209573, IMG submission 185870) | Wastewater treatment Type I Accumulibacter community from EBPR Bioreactor in Madison, WI, USA - TNR Reactor_6/25/2014_ DNA (SPAdes)... | ecosystem: Engineered > Bioreactor > EBPR >...
ATTGATTGAGAACCCGCACGGGGTGGAACGGCTCAAAAAAGTCTTAAGGGCATACCTAAAAAAAAGGGATCCTTGAATTCGCAGCTTTCCAACTTTTTTCACTATATTAATCCTTCGTACACCCCTAATTACGAATTACGAATTACGAATTACGAATTACGAATTACGAATTACGAATTACGAATTACGAATTACGAATTACGAATTACGAATTACGAATTATTTTAATAATAAAATTTTTTAATTTATAAATTGCACATTCGTAATTCGTAATTACACATTCGTAATTCGTAATTACACATTCGTAATTCGTAATTACACATTCGTAATTCGTAATTACACATTCGTAATTCGTAATTGCACATTCGTAATTCGTAATTGCACATTCGTAATTATTCATCGATTCAAAAAAACAAGATTTCGCTTTAGTCCTTTGAATTTTGTGCGTTTTACTGCCGAGTGGCGGAAAATGGCGTTAAAAACCTCCTCCGTAATATCTTCCCAATCGCTTTTTGTCATATATAGCAAATCGGGGTGGGGTTCGAAAGCCGGTTCGCGATGGGGTTTTGAAAACCGGTTCCAGGGGCATACTTCCTGGCAGACATCGCAGCCGAACATCCAGTTATCCATTTTATCCTGATAATCCTTTGGCAGTTCATTTTTTAGTTCAATCGTCAGATACGATATGCACTTGCTGCCATCCACGACATATCCCTGGGGCGAGATAGCCTTGGTTGGGCAGGCGTCGATACAGCGGGTGCAGGTGCCGCAATAGTCTTTGATGGGGTGATCGTAGGTTAGTTCGAGGTCGAGGATGAGTTCGGCCAGGAAAAAATAAGAGCCGGCGCGGGGATTGATGAGCAGCGTGTGTTTGCCTGCCCAGCCGATGCCGCTGCGGCGCGCCCAGTCGCGCTCGAGCACCGGCGCCGAATCGACAAAACAGCGCCCGTTGACCTCGCCCACTGTTTCTCGGATAAATGCCAGCAGCGACTTCAGTTTGCGTTTGAGCACAAAATGGTAGTCTTCGCCGTAAGCATACAGTGAAATTTTTGGCGCCTCCGTGTCGTTTTGGGTTTGTGGCGTATAATAATTGTACATCAGGCTGACCACCGATTTGGCGCCGTCTACCAGCAGGCGCGGGTCGACGCGTTTGTCAAAATGGTTGGCCATGTAGTGCATTTCGCCGTGATAACCTTTGTGAAGCCAGGCTTCCAGCCGGCGCGCTTCTTCGTCGAGCCGTTGGGCGCGGGCAAAACCAATGAAGCTGAACCCCAGCCGTTGGGCTTCATCCCGGATCAATTGGGTTTGGTTTTGTGCGTGCATAACTCAACGATAACAAAGCAGGATAAGGTACTGTTTGCCAAATTTATACACAAAAGCGGTCAACCCGAAGTATAATACCGGAAACAACGCTTATTTTTGCAGCTCTTTATTCCTAACCCACATATTGCCACATGATTAGACGTCTTTGGTTACCTTTTCTGCTCTTTGCGGCATTCATCAGCTGCAAAAGAGACCCGGGCCCGACCGCCGACCAGTTAGTGGGGCGCTGGGAACTACAATCGGCCACCCGCGACGGCAGGCCTACAGAGTCGTTGGAAGAACTCTATTACGAGTTTTTGCCCGACGGCACCCTGCGCACTAATATGAGCGGAGCGCCCGAAACGGCTACGTATGCTGTCGAAAAAAATATCCTACAGCAAAGGCAGGGTAGGATAGAGGCCGATTACACTATCGAAGAACTGTCAGACTCGATATTGATTCTCTCCGCCAATATCCGCAGTTACGCTTTTCAGTTTAAACTGGCCAGGCGCAGTAGCACCGAAACTTTGCAATAGCCCATTTTATTACAAGAAAAAAATTCTATCCGTCATGCACAGAGAGATCCATTCCTGGTATAGCCCACGGCTTAATAAAAATATGGAAATAGTAATGTACGGCCACTACGGCCCCGCATTGTTACTCCTACCCACTGCCGCTGCCGATTATCTGGAATACGAACGTTTTCTACTCATCGACGCCATCGCCAAATATATTGACGAAGGCAAGGTGAAGGTGTTTTCTATCAACAGCATCAACTCAGAAAGCTGGCTCAACAACCATATGCACCCCCGGCACAAGAGTATCCGCCACCAGCAGTTTAACGCCTATGTGTACGAGGAAGTGGTGCCGTTTATTCGCAGCAAAACCAGTGAAGATACACCCATTATTACTTCGGGAGCTTCGCTGGGCGCCCTGCACTCCGCCAACCTGTTTTTCAAGCGTCCCGACCTGATTGCCGGCACTATTGCTATGAGCGGTAGCTATAACCTGAGCACTTACACTAAAGGTTATCACGACGAAGACGTGTATTTCAACTCGCCGGTGCAATACCTGCCCAGTCTCAATGACGATTATTACCTGCCCCTGCTGCGCCAGGGCAAATATACCTATATCCTCACAGGTTCAGGAGATTACGAAACACCCGAGGCTTCTCGTTTGCTATCGCAAATTCTGCACGCCAAGGGAATCCCCCACAAGCTCGACGTATGGGGCTACGATATGCCGCACGACTGGCCCACCTGGCGGGCTATGTTGCCGTATTATATTGCTACGCACCTTTGATGGTTGTAGGTTGTAGGTTGTAAGTTGTTAGTTTCAAACCTACAACCTACAACCTATAACCTACAACCTACAACCTCAATTATCCTTTATCTCCGACGCCAAAAACGTCACCATATAATCTTCTTTGGCGATCGTTTTGCCGTCTTCGGGATAGGGATCCACTTGTTTTACGCGCAATTGGTACTTGCCGGTTACGCGGCGTGACGCCGACTGACTTTCACGGCCTTTGAGGGTGAAATCGACGGTTTGAGATTTACCGCCTTTTTCTTTGAACGTTACCTGCACCACTACCTGGCCTTCCCATACGCAATTGACGCCTTTGGGGCATCGCGAGTCTTCCTTGATCTTATCTACCATCACGCCAAACGACTTGTCATCGCTCATGGCGCCTTGTTCCACCTTGAGCTGGAACGGCTGGCCGATCTGAAAGGTCACTTTGTCTTTGCATTTGGCAGCCGTGAGTAGCAGCATTACAGCAGAGAAGTAAAGCAAATTCTTCATATGGTTGGTTTTTATGTGTGGAATAATCCTTAGGGAGTGACGTCCAGGGATCGCCTCAGGTGGTGACGGCAAGGGAACACCTGGGGTGGTGACAAAGTAACGGCAACGGTTCCCAGCCGTCACCTCGTCACCACCTGAGCTACTTCTGAGCCGTCACCTTGTCACCAACTCAGACGGTTCCCAGCCGTCACCTCTTCCTCAGCCTGATCACCGGGCAAATCACCTCTTCCAGTGAAATGCCTCCGTGCTGGAAAGTATTCTTATAATAATTGTTGTAATAATTGTAATTATTGGGATAAAGGAAAAACTTATCCTCTTTGGCGAAAATATAGGCCGAACTTACATTGGGGCGGGGCAGTCCGAATTTTTCAGGATCGCGCACCTCGAATACGTCGCGTTTGTCGTATTGCAGATTGCGGCCCACCTTGTAGCGCAGGTTAGTCGTCGTTTCGCGGTCGCCCACCACTTTTGCCGGCGTATTCACCCTTATCGTGCCGTGGTCGGTAGTGAGGATGAGCTGGATGTCGCGCTCGGCGGCTTTGGAAAGGGCTGCCCACAGCGGGGAATTGATAAACCAGGAGCGCGTCAGCGAGCGGTAGGCCTTTTCATCGCCTGCCAGTTCTTTGAGCACTTCCATTTCAGTGCGGGCATGCGACAGCATGTCGATAAAATTGTACACAATCACCGTAAGGTCGTTGTGCAGGTAATCGAGGATGCCGTCTTGCACTTGCTTGGCCATATTGACATTGGTCACCTTCACATAATCAAACTTGATATCTTTTCGAAAGCGCCTTTTGATCTGTTCGGTCAGCAAATCGTGTTCGTGCAGGTTTTTGCCGCCTTCTTCGTTGTCGTTTTTCCACCAGTCGGGGTGGTACTTTTCAATTTCAACGGGTAACATGCCCGAAAAAATCGCGTTGCGGCTATACTGGGTAGAAGTGGGCAGGATGCTGTAGAAAAAGTCTTCTTCTTCCACCCGGAACAACTCGGTGATGATGGGCTCGAGCACCTTCCATTGGTCGTAGCGCATATTGTCGAGCAACACCATAATAGTAGGCGTGCCGTCGATCAGGTTGGGGAAAATCTTGGAGCGCATCAGCGTATTCGACATCACGGGGCCGTCGCCATCTATTACCCAGTTCTGGTATCTTTTGCCCACGTATTTGCAAAACTCCGAATTGGCCTCGCTTTTTTGCATCGACAGGATGTTGGCCATATCGCTGGATTGGGACTCGTCGATTTTGATCTCCCAGGAGATAATTTTGCGGTAAATATCCACCCACTGCTCGTAATCGAGGCCGCTGTTGATCTGCGTAAAGATCTGGCGAAACTCCTGCTGGTAATCCGACGAGGTTTTCTCGCGCACCAGGCGTTTGTTGTCGATGATCTTTTTCAGCGTCAGCAAAATCTGGTTGGGGTTGACGGGTTTGATGAGGTAGTCGGCAATTTGCGAGCCGATAGCTTCTTCCATCACGGTTTCCGCTTCGTTTTTGGTGATCATCACCACGGGCAGGTGTGGGCTGCTTTCTTTGAGTTTGGCCAGGGTTTCGAGGCCGGTAATGCCGGGCATGCTCTCGTCGAGGAATACCACGTCGATATCGCGGTTGTTCTCGCATTCATCGAGGGCGTCGTGGCCGTTGGTGACGGTGAGTACCTCGTATCCTTTTTTTTCCAGAAACATCAACTGGGGCTTCAAGAGATCGATCTCATCGTCGGCCCAGAGTATGGTGATTTTATCCATGTAGGTTGATTCACTTTTATGAGGATATAAATATACTTTTTTATAAAAATATTGTTCTCATTTGCGAAATATGCCTTTATGAAAAAACAGAAAATACTTAACGACCCCGTCTACGGCTTCGTCAATATCCCCTACGGTTTGTTGTTCGACCTCATCGAACACCCTTATTTTCAGCGCTTAAGACGCATCAAGCAGGTGAGTCTTACCCATTACGTATACCCTGGCGCTCTGCATACGCGTTTTCACCACGCCCTGGGCGCGCTACACCTGATGAGCCAGGCTATCGAGGTGCTGCGCAACAAAGGCGCCGATATCAGCGAAGAAGAAGCCAACGCGGTATCTGTGGCCATTTTGTTGCACGATATCGGCCACGGCCCCTTTTCGCATACGCTCGAAAATACGCTCATCAATGTATCGCACGAAGAACTGTCGCTGATTTTCATGGAAACCCTCAACGAACAATTCGACGGCGCGCTCAGCCTGGCCATCCGTATCTTTCAGGATCAATACCCCAAGAAGTTTTTGCACCAACTCGTGTCGGGCCAATTGGATATGGACCGCATGGACTACCTCACGCGCGACAGCTTTTTTACCGGCGTGTATGAGGGGGTGATCGGCTACGATCGCATCATCAAGATGCTTTCGGTGGCCGGCGATGAGTTAGTGGTAGAAGAAAAAGGCATTTATTCGATAGAAAAATTCCTGGTGGCGCGACGCCTCATGTATTGGCAGGTGTATCTGCACAAAACGGTGGTAGCCGCCGAGCAAATGCTGGTGCGCACCATGCAGCGCGCCAAAGACCTCGTGCGGGCAGGCGTGGAGGTACCCGCGCCCGAAAATTTGTCGTGTTTTCTGCACAGCAACCTGAGTGGCAGCGATTTCCGGCAGCGCCGCGACGAGTGGCTCGGCTATTTCGCCGGCCTCGACGACTACGACGTGATGTCGGCCATCAAAAGCTGGATGCGCCACGACGATTTTGTGCTGCGCGAATTCTCCGAACGCCTTATCAACCGCCGCCTGTTTAAGCTGGAATTTAGCAATGATCCTTTCCCCGAATCTTATGTTTCGGAGATAACCCGACAGATAAAGGCGAAATACCCGGCAGAAGCCATCCCCTATTTCCTGCTCATGGGCACAGAATCAAACAGCGCCTACACCACATTTAAAGATGAAATCAAAATGTTGATGAAAAACGGCCGGGTGCTACCCTGGTCGCAGGTGACCGACCAAGTGCAACCGGCACTGGTGACAAAGTATTATCTGGGCTATCCGAAGGGAGAGTGAGAGAGTGAGAGGGTGAGAGATCGGGGATGCACCTATGCCGTCACCTCGTCACCTTTTTTATTATCTTTAAGCCAATGATCGCTGAACTCAACATATGGCAACTCCTGGCCGGACTGGGTATCTTCCTGCTGGGCATGACCCTGATCGAGCGCGCGCTCGAGCAATTGGCGAGGCGTGCGTTCAAGCGATTTTTGCGCAATTTCACCAACCATCCTGTTAAGGCCATTTTTGCGGGAGTGGTCGTCACGGCCCTGTTGCAGAGCAGCGCTGTGGTGAGCCTCATGGCAGTGGCCTTTGTAGGCGCCGGCATCATCGAGTTGCGCAGTGCCGTTGGCATCATCCTGGGCGCTAACCTGGGCACCACGTTTACCGGTTGGATCGTAGCCACGCTGGGCTTTAGTCTGCAGGGCGAAGTGCTGGCATTGCCGCTTATCGCGGTGGGTGGGCTTATATCGGCTTATAGCAGCAAGCGCAACAACTTTTTGGAAACCGGGCGATTATTGCTGGGTTTCGGATTTATGTTTTTCGGACTTTCTTTTATGAAAATAAGCGTGGCCGGCTGGGCCGGGCAATTTGACATATCGCCGTTTGCCGGCTGGTCGCCGTTTTTGCTTGCGCCAATAGGTTTTGTGCTGGCGGCGCTCATCCAGTCGAGTACGGCGGCCATGGTCATTGCGCTCAGTGCGCTTAGCGCCGGCGTGCTCACCCTCGAAAGTGCGGCCGCCATGGCCATCGGCAGCGACCTGGGCACCACCATGACCGTATTATTAGGCGGCTTTAAGGGAGCGCCGGGCAAAAAACGAGTGGCGTTTAGCCATTTTTTATTCAACCTGGTGGTAGACATAGCTGCACTAATATTCCTTTTTCCCTTATTGCAACTGGTGCAGTGGGTGATTGGCAATGCCAACCCCCTGGTGACGCTGGTAGCTTTCCACAGCACCTTCAACCTGATGGGCATCGCGCTTTTTTTGCCGTTTTTACCCAAATACGCCCGCTTTTTAGAGGGGCGATTTCAGAAAGGCGACCACGACGTGGCCCGGTTTATCAGGGAAGTCCCCCCGGCCGTATCCGATGCCGCTATTGAAGCGCTTTTCAAAGAAATACACCACCTGCTCACCCGCGTCTTCGCCCTGCATTGGCGCATATTGAAACTCCCCACCGAACTGTTACCCGACAAATCGCATATCAACGTGCCTGCGCCCGAGCAATACGAAGCCGTCAAATCGCTCGAAGGCGAAATGATGGAATTTTATTCGCGCCTGCAACTCGAACAACTCGACCGCCCTGCCATCGACCAGTTGCATTACGCCGATATCGCCATCCGTCACGCCATGGGCGCCGCCAAAGACGTCAAAGACATCCACCACAATTTCCACGAATTTGAAAAATCCGTCAACGACGATATCGTCGAGCTTATCCATATTCGCTCTCAAGCCCAACAGGCCTTTTATCTCGAATTAATACCTTATCTGGAACAACAACTTCCCTCCAAAGAACTAGCCCCCTTGCTCGACAAGCTGAAATTGCGCGATAAAACCATCTACCACGATTTCATGCACCGCATGTACCCATTGATCCAACAAGGCAAATTTTCAGAATTGGAAATCTCCACGCTTTTTAATGTGAACAGGGAATTGCACGCGGGGAATAAGGATTTGCTGGAGACTTTCCAGGCGCTTTATATTGACCGATTTGGCGAACAAAAATTGGCGATGGGGTAGAGCGGGAGAGAGGAGCGCCGGCCATTTTTTTATATGACCCCTTCGGGGTTTAGATTTGGTTTCAAGATTAAATTTAGATTGCCAGTAATGCCGAAAAATGATATGCCAGGAGCAGGAGTACAAAAGAGAGCGGTGTAAGATAAAAGGGTAGTAATGTTTTAGATTTCATCATCTGCCAGATGCTATTTTCGGGCTTAATTAGATTTACTTCCTGCCCGTTAGTCACCCTTGTAAACGTATTTAAATCATACAAATAGGCTTTTGTTTCAGGCCTGTTAGCGACTACCCACTTGTATAATTCCCTGTATAGTTTTTCTGTACTTAGAAAAAAAGCATCCAGGTACCAAAAGCAGAAAATTGGAACTAGCAGAAGAAGACTGGTGAAAATGCCAATGAAACTGCCTGCGATGCCGGTCAGTTTTTCTATAGAAAAGACGACAATAGCAGATAGTAATCCTATTAGCCAAGCCTTAATCTGGAATGAATTGGCGGCCATACGCTTAATGATATCCTGTATTAGGTCAAGCTCTTTGTGAATGATATTTTCAGAGGGATTTGACATGTTAACTTGTCCTTTTTGGTTTGTTAATTTGTTTCTTTAGTTCACTGACGACATTAATCCAGGCGTTGTCTTTGTCCTGCAAGTCTTGTAAAGGTATTCTTCGGTTGGGCAAGATAAGTTTACCATTGAAAAGCTGAAGCGTCTCTTCTTGTAGTTGTCCATTTATCCAGATAGGCTGAATAATTGAGTTGCCATTTTTTTTAGTTATTATTGACGATAGGACTTCTAAATCATAGTATTTATTGTCTTGAATATGTTTGTCAATTAGAACCAAAACAAGTTGATTATCTTTTTTATCAGCCAATCTTTTCTTTAAAATAGTATCCCATTTTTCAAATGGAATTCGATTTTCATCATCCCATCGGAGTATGTCGGAGCGTTGTAAAGGTCTTAGGTGGAGTAATAGTTCGTCTAATGCGTTTTTGGCTTTTTCGTCGTATATAAACGTCATCTCATAGGGCGACTCATTAGGTTTGTAATCCCAAATGGCATTGTCGCGGACAAACTGAGCCGCAAACTTTTCATAATTTTCTGATAAAGAATTGGGGCCGGAAGAAAATTCCATTGTAGCAAGATACTCACCGTACGCCATTCGGGAGGCATACCTAATCTGAACGTGATTAAAATATTCGACAAGGCTGATGTTTGCATTTAGGCCGTAAATTTCCTGAAAGAGTTTTTCAAAGGCAACTGTATATTTGCTTTCCCATTCTTTTTTGAGTTCCTCTTCTGCAAGATCTACTCTGGAAGGCAAAGGATAAACTATCAGGGGGCGCAGATCATCAGTTTTTATACGATAAGCTGTTGCATTTTTTGCAATGGTAAGTACGCCTTGAAGACTCTGTTCGTTGGGCGTAAATACCAAAACCAATTTTTCCGGCATCAAAGCAGTACAAATACTACTCATGTCAGTGTGCCCAGTACGGGAATCAATCAGTACATAGTCATATTCTCTAGCCAGGTACTCGGCAAGAAAAGTGAAAAATGCAGGGATTTTGTTGAAAAATGATTTCCAATTGAACTTGTGAATTTTTCTCTGATAAGATTCGCCTCCGGTATCGCCTGATTTCATAAGGAACAATCCGTTTACCTCTGGAAAAGGAGGGAGCGCCAACTGCAGGGCATATCGTTCTTTTATTTTGTGAAATACTTCATTTAGCTGTTCCTGGATTTCGTTTCCGTATGTCATCTTATCCAAGTTTTTATTAGAAAACTCTAAAAACTCGATAAGTCCCTGGGCTTTACTGATATTCGGGTGGCAATTTACGAAGTAAGCATCCAATCCTGGCGCTTCCAAATCCCAATCAATCATTAGTACCCGCTTGCCTTGTCTGGCAAGCAAGATGGCAGTATTGGCTAAGGCCATCGACCTTCCCGTACCACCCTTGAAAGAATAAAATGTAGCAATTTCTCCCATGATTGGGTATTAAATAACAGGGAAATCAGGTTTTTTTAAATCCTTGATGAAATTTTCGACGTTTTGTTTCCCTGTTACAGTATTAACATCTTCAATGCTAAAAGTAGCGTAATTAGCGCACAAATCTACCCCAAGTTCAGATGATTTTATACATTGAGTTTGTTGCCGTTGGGCTATCCAGTCTGCCAGCGATTCAAGTTGTTCCGTAAATTCAGGTTGCTCGGCAAGGTTTCTAACTGCCAGCGTAAAGCGCCGAAAATCTGATTTCATGGCTATGCCTTTCAACGCATCCGGCATGTCTCCCCAATCTCCTCGAATCAATATCGGAATTATCAGACTTTCCCCTAAAGCATTGTTCATCTGTCTTTTTCGGTGATTCTGCAACTCGATCATTCCTTTTAATTCGCTGGCGCAGAAAAGACTTCCTCCCAGGTAGTTTCTTGTGAATACCAATACCCAACAAACGCTTTTGCATAATCCCTCTGATACTTCGCGGACTATCCAATCTCCTCCTTGTATAATTTTTTCATCAAGAAATACCATAAAATTGTTGTTGTCCCGCCCAATGTCTTCATACAGGTAAGCATCAATGATCCGCTCTAATGCTTCGTTTAATTGTCTGGCAAAGTAACTCAACAGCCCATTCTCTTTGAACCTGCTGTTGCGATAACTTATGAAAACAGCGTACTCAAAATTAGTCATTGTTATTCAATTTTTTGGTGTTACCGCCAACCCTTAATCCGCTGCACCACCTCCCGCAAACCCTCCGTCACCTGTTGCCAGGCCTCGGCGTCATGGCTGAATGACGCCACCGGCGCCCCTTTGCGGGGCAGCGCCGACAGGCGGGCCAGCGGAGAGCTTGGCCAATCGCAGGGGCGAAGGATGATTGGAATAACAGCGCTCCTGCCCGACTTGCTTTGCTCTACCGCTTGTTTGATCTCGTAATCCCAGATGTAGTCGGTGGCCAGGGCGTCGGCGCTTAGGAGCACCAGCACGATGTCTGCCGCCGTGATTTCCTGCCGGATGCGGGCATCCCATTCTTCGCCGGGCATCAACTGGGAGTCGTCCCAATGGATGAGATCCTCCTGACGCATCAGGGGTTTTAAATAAGTGAGCAAGGTGTTTTTATGCGCTTCGTCGGCTTTTGAATAGGAGATGAAAACCCGCAACGCCCCCTCCGCTTTGGGCACCACAAATACGTTTTCGATGATGCGCTGTACATTGACGTCGTCGTAACTGACCGCGCATTCGATGGTCGGCTTGCCCCGCTCTTTGCGTTCTCGGAGTTTGGTGTAGTCGTAAAAATGCGGCTGGTCACTGTTGCGGCAGGTGGCGCAGATGCAGGGGAGGAGGGTCGTCACCACCAGGTTTTTCCCGTAAGTGGCGTTCAATAGGTTGATTTCGTCGATGATGGTAGTGGCAAATTCCTTGCGCCTGCCGCCTTTTACCCATACCAGCAAATCTCGATCAAGATAGGTTTCTACGATCTCTGCATCTGTTTGGTAGGTGGGGTGATGCAGGATCATACCGCTGTTCCAAATAAGTTTTTGGTTGGATATATAGCGATGCATCCGCACCATAAGCCGGCTTAGCAAGCCCTTGGGCATGAAACCGTATTTGAAATGGATTTGCATGGCGCCCTCCCGCCGGAATACTTTTGCCGCTTCCTCCTCCGGGCGTGTGCCGGGCAGTAGCTGGGGAACGAGATAGGTCTTCGGCGCCGTTTTATAACACAATTCAAATTTCTCGATCAGGGCGATGAGTTCGGCTATCTTTTCTTTGTATTTGCTACCAAATTTTTCGGCGCACCAAATCTGACGGGCAACCTGTTCGTTGAATTGCCACTTGGGCAGGGGGTTTGTTACGCTTTCGTTGTTTAAAGCGTCGATTAAGGCAAATACGGCATCGGTAACCCAACTGTTGTCCAGAAACAGGGTCTGAGCCAGCAGCACATCGTCCTGAAAATGCAGAAATACGCCTAGGTCGTGCAGATACTCGCTCAGGCGCAGCGCCCGCTCTTCTTCGGGTAGGCCGTGTCCGGCGCACAATTGGAAGTATTCGCTTTGGCTGATATAGGAACGTTGATTGGCTAAATCTTTAACTGCCTGGCGAATGGCAAGCCACTGCCGGGGAAGGGTATCCCCCACGTGCGGCTGCGCCATTATTTCTGATTCGATGCGCGTTTTCAGCGTTTTAAACCGTTCCTTATCGGCATCCTTTTCCAATTTCAGGTCTAAGGAGTAAGTTTCCGGGCGCAGGTTTGGGAAGTTATCCCGCATTTCGTTGAGCGGCAGCTCTTTTTTGCGGCCGTCTTTTTCATTCTGCACCACAATTAGCGGGCTTTTATCGCCGTACAGTTTTTGCGCCTGCAGCCAATAATCGAGTTTTTCTTCCCGCCGGTTGTCGGTCAACAATATGTAAAGCGAGCGCTTGGTCAGAAAAAACTGATGCGTGGCATGGTATATTTCCTGGCCGCCGAAATCCCAAATGTGGAGAATAAAGTCTCTGCCAAAGGTTTCCGCCCGAAATGGGTACAGGTGAATATCAATGCCCCGCGTGGTATCCTTTTCTTTGGGCATTTCGCTATTGCCGGCGAGTTTGCGGTATAGGGTAGTTTTTCCCGAGCCGCCCTCGCCGATAATGAGCATTTTGGCTTCGAGCAGTTGCTCTGTGCCTTGCGCTTGCAGTTCTTTCAGAAATCCTAACACGGCTTCGCTGCCGCGTTTTACCACTTCCGGCGGCAGGTTTTTGAGCTGGTTTTGCGCTACATCTAATACCTCCAGTGCGTTTACATTCGGAGGCGATACGAATTCCTTGATATTATTCTCCCGCACATTCAAAGCCCGCAACCTCACCCCTTCCCGCTCCAGCAGCTCGGCTACGGCCTTCCACTGGTCATCCTCCAGGCCCAAGGCGGCCAGGTTGAGGCCTATGAGGCGCCCCTGCTCGTCGAGGGCGTAGCGGGGCCGCCCGTATTGTACCGCCATCAGGTTGGCCGGGAAACCGGTAGGTATGGCAGGTGCGGGGAGAAGCGATAAAGTCGTACCTGCGAATAGGCCGTTCATCCACTTGTCGTATGCCTTTTTCTTTGAATCATCTGGACTATTATAATGCTCCTCCAACTTATTCCGAAGAAAAGTTGTGACCTTTTTCGGGGCAGGAAGTAGTTTAGCGATGGCGGTGATAATGGATGGTTCAGTCATTTGTTCTTCATTTAAAATAAGGGCGGCGTAACCTTCGCTCCGCATCTGCGGAGCTACCAATGCCGCCGCCCCTGCGCCCTGCTAAAAGCGGGCGCCCTTTTTGTCCCTATGCGCAAGCGCCGGGAGCGGGTACATGGCCTGTTCAGTGGCGCCGTCCGGCATCCTATGAGCTGGAAGGGGAGGACAAGCCGGAGGCCGATATTGTTGTTACGGTTGTCCGGCGAGTTGTTGTTCCGGTTGGCGGGGCGGCAATTCAACGGGTTGTTGAAGTAGCTGCCGCCGCGTACCACGCGGTTATCGCCCCTTTCGGCCAGGTACCTTATTTTATTAAACCTTGAAGCAATAGCTTCTTTCGCAAATCTAACGATTGTGCATGATTTGTAAAAGCAAATAAAGGCAAAGCGTGCCGTTGGCAAACCGCCTCGCTCCATTCCCCGGAGTGATATTTTTCTTCCAACACGCTCCATTTTTTTAAAAAACGCCTTTTACTGCGCTGTGTCAGCCTGGTGTGATGCGGAAATAGCAGGTAACCCAAAAATGGCAAACCACACTTGCAGCGGTTGAGCGAGGGCGGCTTCAGTTCGCATAACAACTCTTCCTGAACGTATGACTGTATACGTTCAAGCGCCCTTTTTAGGAAGTGCCTGTCATTTGACCAAAGCACCATATCATCCATATACCGCACATAACCGGCCGGGCATATCTGTTCCTGAATAAAATGATCCAGCCCCGTCAGGTAATGGTTGGCAAAGTACTGGCTCGTCAGGTTGCCGATGGGCAGGCCGCGGTTGGGGCTGGCTTCGAAGCTGTTTATTATTTTGTCAAAAATGGCGAGTAAGTCTTCTTCTTTAAATAATCGCCACAACTGTTTTTTCAATACATCGTGGTGGATGCTATCGAAGAATTTTTTTACGTCTAACTTCAGAAACCACATCCGGCTTCGGGTAAAACAGGATGCCCGCTTTAAAGCGGCATGAACGCCCTTGCCCTTTCGACTGGCATAGCTGTCGAATATATGTGCGCGCTCGAAGCGCTCGTGGCACACGTTCATCAGGGCGTGATGTAGCACCTGCTCGGTAAAAGCGGGCGCGCATATCTGCCGCTCTTTCGGATCGAATATTTTAAAAAAACGGTAATGCCCTACCTCCACTGCGCCGCTCAGGATTTGCTCGCGCAGCATTAATAGCTGCGTATCCAATTGTGCCTGGTAAGCCAGCACGTTCTGCCCATAACTTTTTCCGCGTTTGGCTTTCCAAAAAGCCAATTGCAGGTTGTATAGGTCAGCCGCTTTTTCCAGTAGGTGATTTGCTTTTTTCATCGGCAGGTTTGGTATAAAATTGGGAACCGTATCGCTCTACTTTCTTTTCGCCAATTCCTTTTATGCTTTTCATGGTAGCGGCATTGATGACTTCCAGCTTTGCTAACTCCGCCAACTCTTCGTCGGTGAAGATAGCGTAAGCGGGCAGCCCTTCTTGCGTGGCAAGCGATTTTCTAATCTCTCGCAATTTCGAGAAACGTTGAAAGGTGGCTTCGTCCAGGACTTCTCTATAGTCCACTTTTTTCTTTCCGGAATCGGTAGCGGCGTGATCGTCTATGTATTTGATGAAGAAACACCAACACGCCCCACGTTCGTTGCTCACCAGTTGTTGCTCCGTTTGAAGCACTTTTTTTGAACGCAGAAAAGCATTCATTTCTTCTGTAATGGCTTCCCCTCCATAAATGGGGATGGTAAATAGTTTTATTTGCATGATTGTTGTTTTATGGGTTGGTTTGGTTTGTGACGAAAAATACCAAGGCCGTTCTATGATTATGTCACCCCTTCGGGGTTGTGCTGGTACCCTTAATCCATTAAGTTATCCACATAGCTGTGCGACATAGCAAATTTCAAAAAAAATTTGGGGGCTTCGCCCCGATGTTTTTTTCTTGTCACCCTGTTTCGCCGTCGGTTCGTCCCTCACCGACTTGCTCACAGGGCTCTCTTTTTTTGCTCATAGGATGCCGCCCGGCGTTCCATCTGACTGGAAGGGGAGGACAAGCCGGAGGCCGATAGCGAGGTAACGGTAGGCCGGCGAGTAGCTGCGCCGGCTGGCGGGGCGGCAACGCAACGGGTTGCTGAAGGAGCTGCCGCCGCGTACCACGCGGTCATCGCCCCCGTTAGGACCTTTTGGGTCGGGAGCGGGCCCGTTTTTTAAGCAAGTTTCGTAATAATTTTTGTCAAACCGGTCTTCGCACCACTCGTACACGTTGCCGCTCATATCGTGTATGCCGAGTTCATTGGGCAAAAGCAGGCCTACGTCATGGGTTTGTTTGTCGCTATTGACGTTGTACCAGCCCACTTGGGCCAGGCTGTCGCTGCCGCAGTAGCGGTAGCCCTGACTGTAGCGCCCGCCCCGCGCGGCGTATTCCCACTCGGCTTCCCTGGGGAGCCGGAAAGTGGGGGGCAACCCCAGTGCCTGCAAGTGCTGGGCAAGGCCGGGGTAGTTATTTATTTTTTTTAAAAAAATACGCGTATCATCCCAGGAGACAGACTCCACTGGGTGTCGATCGCCTTTGAAAGAGGAAGGATTCTTACCCATCAACTCCTGCCACAGGCGCTGCGTCACCTGCCATTTGCCGATGTAAAAGGTAGAGACCTCTACGGGGTGTACGGGTCGGCAGGCGTCCCACAGGTCGCCGTGTTCGTCGCCCATGTCAAAGCGGCCGCCTTCCACGAGGCAGAGTTCGAGGTCGGGGAGGAGGTCTATTACTATGCGGACCGGGGTTGCAGGAGTTGTAGCGGGCATGCGGCAAGCGTTTTTTTTGGCAAGATACGTACTACGCGGCAATTTGGCGACTGGGCGAGGGGGAGACTTTGCGACTGTACGATACGAGGGGGCGATTTTGGTCGGTCGTTGAGCGGAGCCGAAACGAGCATCTCCGGCAGTCGGCAATCCACTGCCAGGATTAAATTACCCCGGCACCGCTCAACCTTTCCTCCAATTCACAAGATCAAGCCCCGGCACGTTCGCATAGTCCTTCAAGTTGTTCGTACTAAGTGATAATTGATGTTGTATGGCTGTTGCGGCGATAAAAATGTCGTAATTGCCGCTATGCCGACCGGTTTGGTATAGATAGGCGATAATGTCAGAAGCTAATTCCCCTGTGATTTCGTCAATTTCAAGGATGTTTCGGGTTTTAATGAATTCCCTAAATCGGGTTTCCTGGGCAGCAGCCTTTTTGGCTTTCAACCCACCGAGTATTTCGACAATTGTAATCCGAGAAATATAGACGGGACCGTGCAGCTTTTCATACTCGTCAAATACCTGCACTACATCAGCGTAGCCTTTCAGGTAGTAGGAAAGAATATCCGTGTCAACAAGAATTTTTGGAGGCACAGCGACGGGAGCTTACTGGTCGTTTAGAAGGGTTTCAAGCCGGCTCATGCGCTGGAGATTGCTTTGGCGGCGATTAGTCATCACCTCATTCACTATAGCATCCCAGTCGAAGTCCGTTTCCTTAGATGTAACTTCGTCGCTTTCATCGACAGGTAGCCGTTCCCTAAAGGTATGGATGAGCTCGTACCACTGTTGCAGATAGACTTCCGGCAACTTATTCAACTCGATGAGGATGCTTTTTAGCAAGAGCTCTTTTTTCATAAAGCCGATTTTTGACAAAGTTAACAAATTTGGAGCAATTTTCAAAACGACCTATAGCCAGTATTGCCCGTGAAAAGCGGTTATTAAACGGGTGTCTAATAAATCCCGCTTCTTTTGTAACTGTTTAGCAGGGTTTAGTGCATGCGCAGTTTAGCGATAGGGTTTAGTTAACTAAACATACCGCTAAACCCTAACGCTAAACCCAATCGCTAAACCCTACTAAACAGTTACCTTCTGTTTTATTATATTTGAAACTCACAAACCTAATACCTATGAAAAAGACCTCGACATATAGCATCCTGTTCTCCCTGTTTTTCTTGTCCATTAGCGCCCTCGCCCAACGCACCATCACCGGTAGCGTGAGCGACGCCATTACCGGCGACGAATTGATAGTCGCGTCGGTTTTGATAAAAGGCACCAACGCAGGTACCGTCACTGACGCCGATGGGGCGTTTACGATCAACGTGCCCGCCGACGGCAAGATTCTCCTGGTGTCTTACATCGGCTATAAATCGGAGGAAATTGAAATCGGCGACCAGACCCATTTTGTGATCAGGCTTAGCGAAGGTATTGAAATCGACGCGGTGACGGTCATCGGCTCGCGCAATACAACGCGCACCAAACTGGAAACTCCGGTGCCCGTAGATATCATACCCCTGGCCGCGGTGATCAGCGATGTGGGCCAGGTGGACCTCAACCAGATCCTGACCTATATGGCCCCGTCTTTCCAATCGGCCCGCCAGGCTATCGCCGACGGCACCGACCACGTGGACCCCGCCCAGTTGCGCGGACTGGGCCCCGACCAGGTACTGGTGCTCATCAATGGCAAACGCCGCCACCAGTCGGCACTGGTGAACGTAAACGGCACGGTGAACCGCGGCACGGTGGGCACCGACCTCAGCGCCATCCCCGCCGCCGCTATCGAACGTATCGAAATACTGCGCGACGGCGCCGCCGCCCAATACGGCTCCGACGCTATCGCCGGCGTGATCAATATCGTGCTCAAACAACGCACCGGCGTACTCGACGGCAGCGTGTCGTATGGTACTTATGTTACTAATTATGATAAAAATTACGCCCTCTATAAATTACAAAGCAATACCGCCGACCCCAGCGTAAATGTCACCGATGGACAAACCATACAAGCCGGCCTCAATTACGGCTTTAAACTGGGCAAAAAAGGCTTCGTGAACCTCACCGGCGAATTTATCGATAGGGCAGCTACCAACCGCACGGGCACTTACACCGGCCAGGTGTACCCCAGCGTAGCCGGACAGGTGCGCGACGACTCCATCCTGCAGGCCCGCAACCTCGACCGCAACTTCTTCGATATGCTCATCGGCCAGTCGGAAATGAACGGCGGCGGACTTTTCGTCAATGCCGATTATGCCCTTTCACGCCACTGGAACCTCTATGCCTTCGGCGGGTACAATAAAAAACAAGGCCTCTCGGCGGGATTCTTCCGATATCCCAGCTCTATCGCCACGGCAGCCAGGGACTACGCCGACGAGGTTTTTGCTATTTACCCCGATGGGTTCCTGCCGCAAATAGAAAGCGACCTGCAGGATATTAGCGCCGCCCTGGGCGTGCGAGGCCGACTGGGTCAGTGGCAGCTCGACCTGAGCAATACCACCGGACAAAACCGCTTTGACTTTACGATTTCAAATTCTGTAAACTATACCCAGGCCGCCGTCTCACCCAATAACCTGCAAACCGTATTCGATGCGGGCGGCTTGAAATTTTTACAAAATACCACCAACCTCGACCTCAACCGCAAATTTGACGTACTGAAAGGCCTTAGCTTCGCCGTGGGCGGCGAATTCCGCCTCGAACAATTCGGCCTCCGGGCAGGAGAAGAGGCCTCCTGGCGCAATTACGACACCGCTTCGGGCGCAGCCTCGGGCGCGCAGGTCTTTGCCGGCTTCCTGCCCTCCAACGAAGGCGACAACAGCCGCAACAGCATAGCCGCTTATGTGGATGCCGAACAGGATTTTACGCGCAACTGGATGGTGGGCGCCGCCCTGCGTTTCGAAAATTATTCCGATTTCGGCAGCACCATCAACTACAAAATAGCTTCGCGATACAAAATCGGTGAATACCTGTCGCTGCGCGCCTCGGCCAGCAGCGGTTTCCGGGCGCCTTCGATGCAACAGCGCTTTTATGCCAAAACCAATACCCTGTTTGTATCCATCGACGGCCAGTTGACGCCCGTAGAAAGCGGCACCTTCACCAATGACAGTCGCCCGGCAGAAATTCTGGGCATCCCCGAACTAACCCAAGAAACCTCGCAGAGCTTCACCGCCGGCGTTACCGCCCGCCCCACAGAAGGCCTCGAAATCTCGGTAGACGCCTACCAGATCGATATCGACAACCGCATTGTGCTCACCAACAACTTCACCGACGGCGGCAATGCCGAGCTCAAAGCCCAACTCGAAGCCGCCGGCGCCGGCCAGGCCAACTTTTTCGCCAATGCGATCGATACGCGCTCGCGCGGCGTAGAAGCCGTGATCGCCTACGGCAAAGTGTTAGGCGGCAAACACGACCTGCGTTTTACCCTGGCCGCCACGTTTATCGACAACGAGGTCAAGAAAAACCCCGACGGCACGCCGCGCATCCAGGCCTCGCCAATCCTGATCGAAACTGGGCAGGTGGCCCGCTATTTCAACCGCGAAGACCAAAGCCGCATCGAGGTGGCCAACCCCCGCAATAAGTTTAATTTTACGATCAACTACAAGCTGAAAAAATTCGGCGCCATGCTGCGCGCCGTGCAATGGGGCGAAGTGGTGTATCTCGATCCGTCTATCGATCCCACCAAACCGGAGAATTTCCCCACGAATGCCTTCAGCGGCAACAAAGAAACGTTGGACCAAACTTTCAACCCGGTTACGATCTTTGATGCTTCGGTCAGCTACCAGGTGTGGAAAGGGCTTACTTTATCCGTCGGCGCCAACAACCTGCTGGATACTTACCAGGACCGCCATATCCACTCCAATAATATGAGCTCGGGCCGTTTTGTGTACAGCCGCCGCGTGCAGCAAGCGGGTTTTGCCGGGCGCCTGGTGTTTGCGAGGGTGAAGTTTGATATTAGATGAGGGTTGATGAATGTTGATGAGGGTTGATGAGGGGGTATGAAAGTCTATAACCCTCATCAACCCTCAGCAGGCGCTACGAAACCCATATAGTTTTCGGGGCTGATAACGGCAGTTTCGACATGGTCATAAGTAGTTAAAAAAGCCTTAGGGAAAGCTACTTTAGCCGTCGGCTTCCATTTAAATTCAAAGGCAAAAAGTTTGCCGTCTTTTTCTTCCAAATAATCAATTTCTTTTTGTTGGGTCGTACGCCAAAAATAACGGTTAGCGAAATACTGGTGGTTGGCAATCCATTTTGTGCGTTCGCTTACAAGGTAATTTTCCCAAAGCGCTCCTACATCAGTCCTCATGTCTATCGGCTGAAAACTATTGATGATAGCGTTTCTGATCCCGTTGTCATAGAAATAAACCTTCCTGCTTTTTTTTAATTCGTTGCGCAGGTTTCGACTGAAAGCGGGCAAGCGAAAAACCACAAAGGCTTTTTCCAACAAGTTGAGGTAGCGCTGCACCGTAGCCTGGTCACTTCCTGTCAATTGAGCCAGTTCGTGGTAGTTGACCTCGCTACCGATTTGCAGTGCCAGGGATTGCAATAGCTTTTCAATTACCTCCGGTTTACGGACGTCATGGAAGGTGAAAATATCCTTGTATAAATAACTCCCGCTCAGTTGTCTTAGCAAAGCTTGTTCTTTTCCTGGCCGGTTGATGATTTCGGGGTACATACCATATACCAGGCGATGTGATAACAATCGTCTTTCTTCCATTTCACCGTGGTGCTCCCGCATTTCCTCTGCGGAAATCGGCAGAAGCATGAACTCCCATTTGCGACCGGTTAGCGGTTCATTGATTTCGTTGGCCAAGTCCAGTGACGAGGAACCCGTGACCAACAATTTGACGGACTTGATTTTGTCGGTAAATAACTTCAATGTAAGTCCGATGTTTTTTACACGCTGAGCCTCGTCAATCACCACCAGTCCGGCATCTCCAATCCAGGCTCTCAGTGTAGAAGAAGTAGCATCTGTCAATCGTTGTCGTACATCAGGCTCGTCACAGTCCATCCAAAGTAGTTTCCCTCGATAATCCGCTGTCACTTTCTCAAGCAACGTAGTCTTTCCTACCTGCCTCGGTCCGATTAATATGACGGCTTTACCTGGTTCAAGATGTCCTTCTACCGTTGGCAATAGCTTTCGGTCTATCCACATTGAGATTATTTTTTATTGACAAATATAACATTCTTTGATTGTAATCTGAAATTATTAAAATAATTTATGAATACAATCAAGAAAATGACAACAAATAAATGAGGTAATGTGGTGTTCAATACGATCTGAATGCCTCCCAGGCTTTCTGAAAATCCTCGCCGATGGCATTGCGCCAGCCGGCTTTGGGGCGGGCGGATATCTGGGCGGCCAGTTGGATCTGCCGGGGCGACAACACGGCTTCGGGCGAATCGCCTTTGCCGATCAGGGCGTTGGCGCGGGCGGATTGCAGGGGTGTCATAGGCACAAAGCGGTAGAGGGTTTGCGCCAGGTAATATTTGGGCGTATCGTCGGGGCGGAAGGCCGTCTCACTATGCACGGCTTTGCTGCCTACCACTTTCGCAGCGAGCTCCTGGCGTGGCAGTCCGTTGACGTACACGCCGTCGGCGCAGCGGGCCGACTGGCCGGCTTCTACCAGTTCTTCGAAAGGCAACACGGCGGGGTCGTAGGTGACGCGCACCACCTCGCGGCCGTCCATAAATCCGGCCTGGGTGGCCACCACGCCCGAGAGTTGGCCCAGTTGCTTTTCGCCCGTCCAGAAGCAATACATGGATAGGGAAGCGGTGGCCGTGCCGCGCTGGTAGGCAGTCATTTCTTCTTGCAGCAGCGCCAGGTAGCCGGGCACGCTTTGCCCGCGTTGGCCGAGGGCTTTTGTCATTGTTTCTACGAGTCCGGCGGCGTTGTAATTGCCGCTCAGCCGGTCGGTCACATCGGCGCCGGCGGCGTCCACAATCCGCACTACGGGGTTATTCCAGGCGGGTTCGCGGTAGCGCTTGAGCACTTTCGCGTCTTCGCCGCCTTCGTTGTTATAAATGCACAGCGGCACAAACAGGCTTTCTATGGCCTCTACAATCAGCGGGTGACTAAGTGGCCCGCTGCCGTAGTTGCGGCAGGTGGCGCATCCCGGCACTTCCTGAAATAAGATCAGCACGCATTTGCCTTCTGCCGCCGCCCGGTCGAGTGCCTGCTCGTAATTGCGCAGCCACTGTACTTTGCCCAGTTCAGCCGGCTGCTGGGCCTGAGAAAATAAGGATATCATACACAAACAGAAAAGAAAAAAAAGCTTGTTCATATCCATAAAAATTGAAGGGCTAAGTTACGAAGATTAGAGACGGGTTGTTGTCTGGGTGGCGACTGAATAAGGGAAGAGATTTGCAGAAAAGATCGCGACAATTTTAAAATTAAATGTTTTAAAGTTTGAATAAAACAAACAAATGCTGTATATTTAGGTTATTGAAGATAATTTCAAATTTTCAGTGCCTCATACTAGTAAAGTATCGATTTTTTAACTAATTTTATTACTTAAAGTCGACATGGAATGATAAAAAAAGGAGCTTTGAATCAGTTGATAAAAACTTGTGACTTGACTAGTCTTGAGAAGCATTTGATATACTCCTTCCTGGAAAATAGTAAGCTAGACTATCAAGAAAGCCCTATTCTACATGACTATTTCAATGGTTTTGAGGTAGACGCTGAACTTCTGTCAGGAATATACTCCTTTAGCATAAACAGTATTAAAGAATTAGAAAACTATCTAGAATTAATCATACCGGAAGAAGACCGAAAACTTAATGGCGCGTTTTTTACACCGGATTATGTTATCGATTTTATTATCAATGAACTTTACCCAGGAGAAAGTGATACCAACCTTGATCCGAGTTGCGGATGCGGCGCATTTTTAGTTGGGCTCACAGATTATTACAAGCGGACATTCAATAAGCCAATTAAGAGAATTATTAAGGAAAATATATATGGTTCTGATATACTGAAATACAATGTTCATAGAACTAAACTCATTCTCTCTATATATGCATTACAATATGAAGAAATTTTGCATGAGAGCGATTTTAACATATATCATCAAGATAGCTTAAGAGCAGAATGGCATCAAAAATTTGATAATGTTATAGGGAATCCACCTTATGTAAAGTTTCAGGACCTCTCAGCAGAAAACAGGAGTTATTTGGCAAAACATTGGACAACTGTTGAAGGAGGAACGTTTAATTTATATTTCGCATTCTTCGAACTAGGTTACAAATTACTTAAGCCAAATGGCAAACTTGGGTATATTACACCAAATAATTACTTCACATCTCTTTCCGGTGAGTCTCTACGCAAATATTTTCAGAAACAAAAATGTGTATCGAGAATAATAGATTTTAGCCATAAAAAGGTATTCGATGCTCAAACCTATACGGCAATAACATTTATTAACAAAAAAGCAAACGAATCAATAGCATATGATCGGATAAAAGATAACCAAGATCCAGATGCCTTTCTATTAAATGCCAACGGCTCACTAAATGATATTAATAATCTAAATGTTAAAAAATGGAGATTATTAAAAACTGACGAGCAATACAATATTAAAGCTATTGAAACCATTGGTACGCCAATTGGCAAATTGTTTGATATATGTGTGGGTATTGCTACATTAAAAGATGAGGTGTTTTTTATTGACGGTACTAAGCAACAAAATGGGTGTTATGTTAAAATTACAGAAAATGGGGTTTTTGAAATAGAGAAAGATGTGGTTAAGCCGGTTTATAAAATTTCGGACTTTAAAGCGCAAAATGAGATTGATTTGAATAGCCGAAAAATAATCTTCCCATATAAGGTCAGTAGAGGAATTGCAACAGTGATTTCGGAAATTGAATTTAAAAAACAATTTCCTAAATGCTATGCATATTTGCTTTCCGAGAAAGACACATTATTATCAAGAGATAAAGGGAAAGTGATTTTCGATCCATTTTACGTTTGGGGTAGAACTCAAGGCCTCACGAGAACGGGAAAAAGATTATTAACGCCAACGTTCAGTCAACATCCTAGGTTCTTAATAGTGGAAGAGGAAGATGCTTATTTCACTAACGGTTATGGGTTATATTTTAAAGAACATAAGCTAAATGGACTTTTTGCTGATTTGAATAACCGGATAACAAAAATTGAAAATATTGATGTTGTTCAAAAAATATTGAACTCATACATAATGGACTATTATATAAGTAAAACAAGTGTTGCGATAGAAGGGGGGTACCCATGCTACCAGAAAAATTTTATTGAGAAATTTACGATACCTGAGCTGACTGAAAGCGAAATTCAAACTATTCGAGATTTAAATGATACAAGCCATATTGATGAGTTTTTAATTCAGAAGTATCAATTAGAACTTTATGTTCCAAATCTTTCATTATAATTATTTAATAGTGAGGCCGTAAACATTTCCCATGATAGTGCTTCAATGTTGGCATTTGAAGCGGGTGGTAATAAGCCACTATTATAAAGATCATTATTTGTGCTATATATTTTAGCTGGAGATTGCTCGAAATCCACAAGCAAGAGGCATACTCGTTCATATTTATAATCATCCTTGGTATAATCCGGGCGGCCATTAATAGCTTGAAACGATCTAATATATTTCTCAACTGCACCTATTTTATTAATATAACGTACAGTATTTGCTTTCATGGCAACAGCGTCATATTCCTTAACTGGAATCATGTATACTTCACCAAGAACCATTTTAGGGCATCTTACATGTAAGTTCTGAGCTTCCGCAATTGTTCTTTCGTAAAGAGTATCAAAGTTTTTAGCAAGAGAGCTCATTTGGCTTCTAATATTAATAGAAATAGTTCTTTCAGTATAATCCCTTCCGTAATAGTCCGTTGCCTCTCTTAATATTCCTTCAGTCAAAGTTTCTTCTTCCGGATTATAGCCATTGGGAGCCACACAAACATCTTGATGTTTTTGTTTAATAAATCCTGCAAGCCTTAATTCTGGTTTGGTGTTACCAAGGGGTGGGTAGATTCGTTGGGGGGGAATACCAGACCTAATTAAATCGGATTTCACAGCTTCATGAATATAATTGATAGGTTTAGATGACCTTATCATAGCTTCCTTTGCATTGATTCCCCCTTTGCGGATTGAATCTTCAATTAGCCTTTTAAAACTATCAACTGCCTCCTGTATGGTTATTAAATTCGCCATCGTTAAAAAAATCTTTTAATGAAATACCAAGTGCAGTAGCAATCTTTTCAATGTTAACAATAGAAATATTCCTCTGTCCATTTTCAACACTAGCTATATAACTTCTATCCAAATCGGCAGAAAAGGATAAGTCTTTTTGTGACATATTCGCCAATTCGCGCAGTGTTTTAATCCTCCAGCCAATCTTTTGCTTAACATTCATTTTACAAAAATGATAATATGCAGACTATAAATAAAAGACTATAAGTAACATTGATCGGTTTTCTTCTGGCATGTGAAGCAGTAGCAACTCAAATACCGCTGTATCGCAAAGTCCCAAAGTCACCCCCTCGCCAAGTCGCCCCCTCCCCTCAATGCCCCCAATTCCGTTCCCCCGCCACCACAGATACCGGCAGCCAATTCTGCCTGGGCGGCAGTGGACAAGTCGCAAAAGCCGTGAAGGCACAGGGCGGATTATACGCTTTGTTGAAATCAAGCGTAGTAAAGCCGTCAGCGCCCGGGCGGGCCGCGTACACAAAGCGACCGGCGCCGTAAGTCTCCACGCCGCTGGTCTCGTCGCCGAAAATGATAAACAACTCCTCGCCTTCCTCAAGGGCATCAAGGCGGTAGGTGGCGCCGTGAAGGGTAAAAACCAGGGTTCCCGGACAATCCAGCATCAGGGTTTGTCCCAGCACATTGGCAATCGGGATTTTCTTGTCTACCGCAGGCTCCAGGTAAGCCCTGACGCGCCAGGCAGAATCAACCGGGTAGTTGTCGATGCCGGTAAACGACTGCACAGCGGCATGTTCCAGATCCCGCAGCCGGATGCCGTATTTGTCCTCGCGTTTGATCACAAACCAGCGCAGCGGGCCGCTCTGCATGGCCGCCGGATTTTCGGAAGGGTATATGCGAAGCGGCGCCGTGACGGGGTGGCCATTGGCCGTTACTTCGGCGCCGGGTAAGATATTCAACCACACTTCGCCGTTTTTCAGGGTAAAATGGCCGAGTTGCGCGGCGCATTTGCCTTCGGGGTAGACGATCTTGTTCGACTTGCCCGCGCCAAAGCTATTCTCGCCCTCCTCCAGCCAGAACAACCCGGCCAGATTCAGCCAGCCATTTTCCGACTTCAGGCTTGCTACCCGCTCCTGCCGCCAGTCCAGGATGGATTGTTCGTAAGTTGTGGATTGGGCAAAACATTGTGCTGAAATGAATAAGAACGGGACAAGTCCAATTATAACAATGGAAAAGCTTGTCCTGGTCAAAAGATCATTTACGAGCCTCATGAGTCAAGATTCTGTTGTTGTTTTATAAAAAAATCACGGTTCAGGAAGATACAAACTCACTTCGGGCATGTAGCGAAAATCCTTGATGTTTAGGGTATATAATGGGATGTCGTGGACTATGGCAGTAGCTGCAATCAGTGCGTCGGGTAAAGTCAAATTATGGCTCAAAGAATAATTCGCCATTAAGGTTATGAGTGTGCTACCAATTTGATCGTCAATATGTAAGAGGTTAAGGTGGGCAATATCCAGAAGAATTTGATTTAGTTCCTTTTTATTAAGCGCCCCGTAAATGAGTTCACCGGCAGTCACTATGCTTATCGCAATGTTTGGTTGTCCAATGTGGGTTAGTTCAGCAACAACCGCGGGATTATTTTTATAAAACTCAATGATGATATTAGTATCACATAATATTACTTGGTTATTCGCCATGCTTGTTTCCTGATTTGGTCAGCATCGATTTGTCTGCCGGAAAATAAACCCGCCGACTTGAAAAAATTATAGCCGTCGGCATGCTCCTGCTTAGCAGCCTGCTTCACTTGAAGCTCGATAAAGTCCATTTGCCTGAGCAACTCAAGCAGGAAATGCAGCTTGGAGTCATCTTTCAATTTAATGATTATCTGTTGCATTGATACGATATTCTTTTAAATAGTAAGGCGCATGCCCTTGCAAAAGTTCACCTCAAATCCAAAAATACGATTCTAAATGATTTTTCAGAAAGAGAATTGACCAATCCCCTCAATTATTTTTACATTAACCACACAAAACCCAATCACCTGCACCATGCTCAAAACCATCACCCTCACTATCGCTCTGCTCGGCAGCCTGCACGCCCTGGCGCAAACCGCCGCCCAACCCGCTACCATTGCCGCCAAAACCGCCGGCATGCAAGCCTTTGCCGGCTTTTTTCCTTTTTATTGGGATGAAAAAGAAGGCAAAATCTGGCTGGAAATTAACCGCTGGGATACCGAATTCCTCTATGTCAATTCGCTGACCCACGGCGTGGGCTCCAACGATATCGGCCTCGACCGCAACCAGTTGGGCGACAGCCGCGTGGTCAAATTCGTGCGCAGCGGGCCCAAGGTGATGCTAGTACAAGTCAACTACGACTTCCGGGCCGTCAGCGACAACCCTGAAGAACGTCGCTCGGTACAGGAAGCCTTCGCCCAGTCGGCACTGTGGGGCTTCAAAGCCGAAATCAACGAAGGCGGCCGCGTGCTTATCGACTTTACGCCCTTCCTGCTGCGCGACGCCCACGGCGTAATCGACCGCCTGCGCGAATCCAACCAAGGTACCTACCGCGTCGACGACTCCCGCTGCGCAGTCTGGCTCGACCGCACCCGCAATTTTCCCAAAAACAGCGAATGGGAAGCTATGATCACGTTTGCCGGCGAACCCCGCGGTGAATATATCCGCTCGGTGACGCCTACGCCCGCCTCGCTCACCGTGCATATGCACCACTCTTTTGTGGAGTTGCCCGATAAGGGCTACAAACCCCGCCTCTACGACCCCCGCTGCGGCTATTTTACGATCAATTACCGCGACTACGCCACGCCCATCGGCGAACCCCTGGTGAAACGCTTTATCTGCCGCCACCGCCTCGAGAAAAAGAACCCCTCGGCTGCCGTCAGCGACCCCGTGAAGCCTATCGTATACTACCTCGACCCCGGCGCCCCCGAACCCATCCGCTCTGCCCTCATCGAGGGGGCCTCGTGGTGGAACCAGGCTTTCGAAGCCGCCGGTTACCGCAACGCCTTCCGAGTGGAAGTGCTGCCCCCCGGCGCCGACCCGATGGATGTGCGCTACAATATTATCAACTGGGTGCACCGCTCCACCCGCGGCTGGTCGTACGGCAGCACCGTGACCGACCCCCGCACGGGCGAGATTATCAAAGGCCACGTACTACTGGGCTCGCTGCGCGTGCGCCAGGATTTTCTCATCGCCCAGGGGCTTGTCGATGCCTACGCCGCCGGCAATAAACCCGACCCGCGACTCGAAGAGATGGCCTTGGCCCGCCTGCGTCAGCTCTCGGCCCACGAGGTAGGCCATACCATCGGACTGCAACACAATTTCGCCGCCAGCGTGAACAACCGCGCTTCGGTGATGGATTATCCGCACCCCTTTGTGACCATGAACGCCAAAGGCGAAGCCGACTATACCCAAGCCTACGCTACCGGCATGGGCGAGTGGGATAAAAGAGCCGTGATCTACGGCTACCAGGATTTTCCGAAAGGAGTAGACGAAAATAAAGCCCTGCAAACTATTCTGGAGGAAAATATCAGCCTTGGCCTGCCCTACCTCACCGACCAGGATGCCCGCCCGCTGTCGGCCGCCCACCCACAGGCGCACCTGTGGGACAACGGCGCCTCCGCCATCGAGGAGTTGAACCGCCTCATCCAGGTTCGTAGCAAAGCCCTGGCTTCTTTCGACGAAAAAAACATCCCCGAAGGCGCACCGATGGCCACCCTCGAAAACGTGCTGGTACCCCTCTACCTCATGCACCGCTACCAGGTAGACGCCGTATCCAAAATGATCGGTGGCGTGAACTTTACCTATGCTGTGCGCGGCGACGAACAAGTCACCAACGCCCCCCTCGACCCCAAGGCACAGTCGGCCGCCCTCGATGCCCTGCTCGCCACGGTAAAACCGGATTTCCTGGCGCTGCCCGAGCGCATTATCGAACTCATCCCGCCGCAGCCGCCGGAGTACCAGCGCGACCGCGAGTTGTTTAAGACGTTTACTTATAATACTTTCGATCCCCTGGCCGCCGCCGAGAGCGCCGCCAGCTATACGCTGAATGCTATGCTGTTACCTCAGCGACTTGCCCGCCTACTGGAACAGCATGCCAGGGCTACAACCCATTTTTCGGTATACCAATATCTCGATGAGATAGGCAAGGCCGTCGACTCCAAAAAGTACCAGACAGCGGGTTATTCGCCCAAAGAACAGGAGATTGCGCGTAGTGTGGAAAAGCTGTTTTTGCACCAACTGCTCCGCCTCGCAGCCGATGCCGGCGCCAACCGACAGGTGGTGGCTTCCGCCCTGCAAAAGGTATACAACTGGCAGGAACAATTGAAAAAGGATATGCCGGAGTCCGGCGAGGCAGAGCAATCCGCCCATTACCGATACCTACTCACCCAGATAGAACAGTATCGACTTAACCCCAAAGAATACGCAGCCCCGGCCACGCCTTCATTACCTGATGGCCAACCGATTGGATGCGATTAGGGAGGTTGTCGGTTGTCGGTTCTCTGTTCTCTGTTCTCTGTTTAACTGGCAAAGATAATGAACGGATAACCGACAACCCACAACCGACAACAGCACCTCACTCCACTTTCCCACAGTCGACGATCTCGATAACCGCAGTAGTAGCTCCGCTGCGGGTACCGCGGCTTTCAATGGTTTTCACCACATCCATGCCTTCCGTTACCTTGCCGAAAACCACGTGTTTGCCGTCGAGCCAGGGGGTGAGCACCGTGGTGATGAAAAACTGCGAGCCGTTGGTATTGGGTCCGGCATTGGCCATCGACAGCAGACCCGGAGAATCGTGTTTGAGGATGAAGTTTTCATCTTCGAACTTGCTGCCGTAGATCGACTTGCCGCCGCGGCCGTCACCCGACGTGAAATCGCCGCCCTGCAGCATAAACTCGGGAATGACGCGGTGGAATTTGCTGTTTTTATAACCAAAACCCATTTCACCGGTGCACAACTTCAGGAAGTTGTCGCAGGTCTTGGGCACGATATCGTGAAACAATTCAAAAACGATGCGGCCGGCAGGCGCGCCGTCGATATTGATGTCGAAAAAAACGTGGATCTTATTATCCATAATGCGATTAGATTTAATTTATTAAAATTTAAACACAAAGGCTCAAAGTATAAAAAGATACAAAACAAACCCTTAGTGGTACTTTGTGGTCTTTGAGCCTTTGTGGTTAAGAATCATTCTTTATTGATCAACCCCTCTAGTACCTCCCGACGTCCGTCGATATCGTTAGGAATAGGCAATTGCAACAAGCTGCAAATAAATGGATAAACGTGGATATTTCGAAAAGAAGACGTGGTAATTCCCTTTTTGATTTTTGGGCCCGCAGCGTAAAAGATGCCGTGCAGATCTTTAATTTCGGGGTCAAAGCCGTGTTCGCCCCGTTTGCCGCCCCTGGCTTTTAATAGAGCCATGGAGCGGTTATAGGAAAAATAATAGGGAAATTCAGTCAGCGCAATCAACTGGCCGAGCCTCGGGTGGGTAATGCTGTCTCTGTAAAAGGGAAAATCTTCCGTTTTATACACTTTCCAGTGTTCTTCGCGGGCTTTGAGGTAGGCGTAGGCGCTATCCACCTGGACACCCTCTTTTAGGTAGAAATGCGCCAGCGGGCCGTTATTCACGGTGCGGTAGAGATCGTCGTTTTCCAGCTTTTCAATGGGCATAAATTGGTCCACATCCACCTCGGCCATGCCGTGGTCGGATACAAAAACGATGTGTACGGGCAGTCCCAATGCATCAACACCTGCAAACAACTTCCCCAGTGCCGTATCCAGTGTCATCAGTGCTTCCCGGAGCTTTTCGTCGTTGTTGGGACCGTAGCTGTGGCCGGCATCGTCCATGTTGGAAAAATACATAGTAATAAGATGCGGGCGCTGCGCCGGCGGCAGTTGCAGCCAGTCGAGCGCCTGTTTTACGCGCCGCTCTTCGGCTATTCGTTCGTCGTAGGTATACCAATACGTAGGTCTTATGCCCTTGATATCGGCTTCGGCGCCCACAAAGAAAAAGCTGGCCGACAGCATGCCCTGTTGCTCGGCCCATACCCAAAGAGGCGTGCCGCCGTACCAGGTACCGTCTTCTACGATGTCGCGTTTGCTCATGCTGTAAACCCGGTCTTTTTCGGGGGCATAAAAGCTATTGTCAACCAGTCCGTGGTGTTCGGGATACATGCCGGTGGCTATCGAATAGTGGTTGGGGAAGGTCTTGGAGGGAAAACAGGAAATCATCGATTCCGCCCGCGAGCCCTTGGCTATGAATGCAGACAGGTTGGGAGGCTGAAAGCGCTGCACGTAATCCCAACGAAAGCCGTCGAGCGAGATGAGGATCACGTAGGGTTTGTCCAGTTGCGATGCCGCGTTCTGCCGCCCCGGTTCCTGGTGCATGGGCTGGGTGCAGGCAATTTGGCCTGCAAGGACTAACAAGCTGATTAACAGATGTTTCATATACGGAAAGTTCATTTTATGGCAATATAGCGATTCTGCAGTGTCGAATTAAAGTATTTTTTCGATGCATTAATATATTATTTTTGCCGGTCAATCAGTCATACAGATACCATGAGAAAAAGTCTGCATCCTCTTTTGTGGCTCTTTTGCTGCATAGCGTTCATTGCCGTTCAGCCTACAGCTATTGGCCAAACTGCCGGAGATACTACCATCTACCAGGTAGTAGAAGACCCTGCGCGTTTTCCTGGTTGCGAAGCGGTGGATTCCACTGTCGAGTTCAAACGCCAGTGCGCCTCGCAGCAATTGCTGGCCTTTGTGTACCAAAACGTGCGCTACCCGCAGGAAGCGCTCGAACAAAATATAGAGGGCAGCGTAGTGCTTACTTTCGTAGTTGAAAAAGACGGTCGCATTTCCTCTCCCAAAATCATAAAAGACATCGGCGGCGGCTGCGGCATCGAAGCGCTGCGAGTCATAGGCGCCATGAACGAAGCCGGCGTGGTATGGACGCCGGCAAAAAACAAAGGGCAAGTGGTGAGAAGCGTGGTCAACCTGCCCGTGCGCTTCCGCATCAAAGAAGCGCCGGCATTTACGATCACGGCTTATGGCGACTCGATCTATACCCGTTTTGACGAGGCGCTGGCCTACGAAGGCGGCGAAGAAGCCCTGGCTGCCTATCTCGACAGCCGGCTCAAATATCCGCCGGTGGGAAATGATAGCTGCCGCGTAGGCAATATCGATATCCAATTGCTCGTGCAGGCCAACGGGGATGTGCGCATTGTGGACCTGACCGACTACAACGACCTCGGCTTCGATTTTTGGTACGAAGCTATCGACGCCGCCACATCTACATTGGGCAAATGGAAACCCGCCGTATATCAGGGGCGAAAAGTGCCCTCCGCTTTCGATATCAGCCTGTCATTTACACCTACCATAGACGCCTGCAAAACCGTGGTAGAAAAATTCGACCTGGCCGGCCGCCTCATCAACGAAGGCGCTACTTTGTTTGACCAGGAAAAACAAGAAGAAGGCCTGGCCAAAATGGGCGAAGCCATCGCCTTGTTTCCCAACCACGCCGGCCTCCTATTGGTACGCGGACAAGCCTACCTCGATATGAATAAACTCGCCGAAGCCTGCGCCGACTTGTCGAAAGCCCGCCGCATCGCACTGGTAAAATGGTACGACAATATTCTGCCTTTGATCTGCAGATAATTTTTTTGCCTTTGCACATAGGGGAGAAGGGGGCTGGGGAGCATCTTAGAGGTGTTGTAGGTTGTAGGTTTTTTTACAACCTACAACCTACAACCTACAACTTCAAAACAATAACTATGCAACGATACATCACCTTATTAGCAGCGATTACCCTGACCTGGACTGCGCAGGCCCAGGACGTTCGCAAACTCTCCAGCTTCGACGGCATCGCCGTGATCGGCAATATCGAAGTGATTGTGCAACAGGGCGAAGAAGAACAGGCCGTAGTAGAAGTCTTCGGCATCGACGAAGACGACATCTCTGTGTACGTCAGCCACAATACGCTGCGTCTGCAACTCATCAACTCGCTGTTTAAGCGCGAGCAAAGGGCGAAGGTCACCGTTACCTATAAGCAGTTGCGGTCGCTGAAAGCCAATGCAGGGTCGCGTATCAGCAGCGAAGGCGCCATTACCGCCGACAAACTGTACGTACGTTCGCAGAGCGGTTCCGAAGTGACCCTCGAGGTAAAAACCAACGTCATCGACGCCGGCGCACAAGAAGGCGCCGTGCTGCGTCTCAGCGGCGCCACCGAAACATTTGATGCCTCGGCATCTACCGGAGGCAAACTCTATGCCCTCGAGTTGGAAAGCAAAACAACTTATGCCAGCGCCAATACCGGCGGCGAAGCCGAGGTAGTCGCCCTCGACCGCCTCGACGCCAGCGCCAATACCGGCGGCTCTATCCGGTATAAAGGCGCCCCCGGCGAAAGAAATACCAAGACGGTGTTGTCGGGGGATATTAAGCGGGTGGAGTAGGTTAGCGCTTAGCAGTTAGCACTCAGCAGTCAGGTACTAGTTATCAGCTAAGTGCTGAGTGCTGACCGCTAAGCCCTAACCTCTAACTAGACTGCCTCCAACATTTCCAACAGCCACTCCTTCTCCGTAAGCGGATTGGCGTGCTGGATCTCCTGGCGCAGCTTTTCCTTTTGCTCCTTATTGCGCGGTGTCACGCGCAGTAGCTTTTTGGTATAGCGGATAATATTTTGGTAATTGGCCTTGTGATAGCCGATCACCTCCTTGCGCTGCAGGTATGTGCGCATACTTTCGAGTAGTGATTCCAGGGCGTCGAGTTCCTCCTCTTCGTAAAACATCTTGAGCAACATACTTTTGGCGTTGAGGTTGATGAGCATATCGTCGTATTCTACCTGTACCAGCAGGCGCTGGGCCTCCTTGTATTTTTTTTGGTCATAGAGCAGGCGTGCCTGGCAGTAGTGCACAAAATTTTCGCGGTAGCGGGGCTCCAGAAATTGTTGGTATTGCTTGATAAAAGCACCCGCCCAGTCAAACTCCTTGAGGCGCAGACCGATGAGTATCACGTTGAGGAATGTCCAGCGCGACACGATCTGGTTTTCTATCAGAATGCCCATTTCGAAACCCCTGCGGTACAACTCGAACGCTTCGCGTACAAAAGCGGTTACGCCGGCGTTCATCTTGCCGATACAATAATTGAGCGCCATGAGATAAATTTCGCGTAGTTCGGAGTGGGGGAATACCTGCCCGTGCTGCTGTATCTGCTGTTTGAGCTGCTCAAAATGCTGCGGGTTGTCTTTCTGCAAATTGGCGCGGTATATATAATAATAGATCGCGATGGCGGGCACGGCAAGTTTGTTGTGCTGCTCCACATAATCCAGCACGGATTCCAGCAAGCCAGTGTCGTAGCCGGCTTTGTATACGGCCTGGTGCGACAACATGCGGCAGGTTTGTCGCAGTTTCTCAATAATAAAAGTGAGTTCGAGCGCGTCAGACACCTCCTGCAGGTTCATCTGGGTGGTGCGCTGCTTGCCTTCCATAGAGGTATACAACTCAAGTTGGAACAAATAGTCGTTGCGAAAATACCGGTCGTCGCGATAGGGAAACGCCGTGATAGCCTCCTGCGCGTTTTTCAAAGCCCGTTGCATCGGCTTGTCCAACTTGCGCTTGCGATACACTCCCGCGAGCGTAATACGGCTGTGCAGTTCGTCTTCAACCAGGTCTTGTACGATCAGGTATTCCTCTACCGCTTTTGTCAGGAAGTGGACAGTCTGCCGCAATTTGGCATCGTCCATGGGTTCAGCGCCAAAAATTTTAGCGTATATTTTCTCTTTTCGCAGGTACTTTTCGTTATCTAGGTGATCGCCGGTGGTAAGATAGTCGAAAAGCTGGGCTACATCTTCCCGTTGATTGTGTGCGGGAGAATCGAGCCATTTGCGCAATTCGCGCTGTTCTTTTTTGTTCAAACTCTTTAAAACGGCAATCAAATAACTATTTTCCATGCGGAATATTTATTTTTTTTTCAACAAATCACAATTCAACGAATAAATACATAATTGATTGAGAAACAAACATGTAAACCCATAAACCCATAAACTCGTCCACCCAAAACTACTTATTTTTTTTCAACAAACCTCTTTTTTTGTCTTTGTAATTGAATATTAATCATAAGACTTTTGTAATGCAAACAGGAACAAACGACCTAAACTTCGCGCTAATGCTAATGTCAAGGACAGGTAATCAAACATCAAAAGGTATACTACTATACCGATGGGTGTTTGCAGCGCAAATGTTCCTCTTGACATGCGGGTTGCAAGCACAGGGATGGGAAATCTCTTTTGGAGGCAACAACGAGGATCAAGGTTACGGCGTGATTCAAACAGTTGATCACGGTTATGTTGTGGTAGGATTAAGCGAGTCTTTCGGAGCAGATAACGACATGGACGTGTACGTGATCCGCACCGATGTAGACGGCACCCTCCTCTGGATGAAGGAATTCGACGAGGGATTTCGCGAATACGCCTACGATGTCGTTGAAACAGCAGATAACGGCTTTCTGATCGTCGGAGATATTTCGCAAGCAGTTGGCGATAAGCAACAGGTATACTTGCTGAAAATTTCCAAATACGGCGAGTTTGAGTGGAGTCGTAAGTACGATAACGTCATCGGAAATACCGCCTATATCCAGCAAGGCAGGGAAATAGCTCCGGTAGCCGATGGTAGCGGATACGCAATAATTGGTGTGACTAAAGAGTCGACCAATGGACAGGATGACATGCTGCTCATCCGGGTTGATAACGAGGGTAACGAAATATGGCGCAATGTGTACGGCGCATCTGATCGCGATGATCAGGCCAACTGCATAGTTGCGCTCCCCAATGGAGGGTTTATCTTTGCCGGCAGTGCCCGCGAAGAATTCAGTTTCACGCACGATTTGTCTATCTTCCGTGTTGATGCCAACGGCAACGAAGAATGGAATATCGTATGGGGCAGCGCTACGGTAAGAGAAGAAATCACCGACCTCATACTCTCCGGCGACAATAGCTTTATAGGAGTGGGTTCGGCTGACAACTACAACCTGGCTTACCTGGTGCGCTATACGCTTGATGGCGACCTGGAATGGCAAAAGGCTTTTAGCCCGGGTTCGGCAGGCGGTGTACTCAATGCAGTGATTCAGCTCAATGACGGTAATATCGCGGTTTGCGGTTACGCTTCGCTGACAGCTGCCAACATCGATGTCTTTGTCGGCAAATTCGATGCCAGCAATGGCAACGAAATCTGGAGACAAACACTGGGCGATCCCGACAAAAACGATATCAGCGAAGGCATTGCTCCTTCGGTAGACGGCGGATTCCTTATCGTAGGTTACAACTCGCAGTCTATCGTACTGATCAACGACGTTACCCTGATTAAAACCGACGGACTAGGCAATATTATTACAAACCACATAAGTGGTAAAGTATATCATTCACCAGACGGGTGTAATGAATTTGGCGCGGGCGACGTGCCATTGACAGGATGGTTAATTAAAGCGGAAGGTCAAAATAATACTTACTTCGGCACTACCGATGCCAGTGGTAATTATGACATCCTCACCGATACAGGCGCATACACAATAACGGTGCTGCCACCCAACACTTACTGGAGTGTCTGCGATCCAGCCGGGTTCACCGTTACACTAGACGACTTCTACACAAACGCCAACTTCAATTTCCCGGTACAAACCGGTGTATTTTGTCCCTATCTGGAAGTCGCAGTGAATACCGATTTTCTTGCGGTATGCGAAGATGTCAGCTACTCCATCGATTATGTCAATCTCGGACCTGTCGCCGCAGAAAATGCTTATGTAGAGGTAACGCTCGATTCCGAACTGACTTTTGTGTCCGCCACACTCCCGGTGTTTGCCCAAAACGGCAATACTTACACCTTCTTGTTGGGCAATGTGGCTTCTACACAAGAAGGCAGCTTCGAGATCCAAACCGAAATGGACTGTGATGGCATCGCCCAAAATCAGGCCGTTCTGGTGAGCGCGCACATCTTCCCCGATTCGCTCTGTCTGCAACCCGGCCCCAATTGGGACGGTTCAAGCATCTCGGTATACGGCACCTGCGTCGGCGACTCGCTGCGGTTCAATATCAGAAATATCGGCCTCGCCGATATGGCTGGCAGCAAAAGGTACTTCGTAGTGGAAGATCAAGTGATGTTCCTCATCGATACCTTCAAACTCGACAGCGATGAAGAAATTGACATTAGCTTTGAAGGCAACGGCGCTACTTACCGCCTGATCGCCGAGCAATCGGAAGATCATCCCGGTAATAACAACCCAACCGTAGCAATAGAAGGTTGTGTCGAGGAAGGTTTACCCTATTCCACAGGTTTTGTAACTCAGTTTGCTGAAAACGACCAGGACCCGTTCCTCGCTGTCAACGCGTCGGAAACTACGGGTTCTTCCAACCAACCGGTTGAATTGAGAGGCTATCCCAAAGGCTATCAGGATTCTATTATCGATGTAAACACAGCACTGAAGTACACTGTCCTGTTTAGGAATACATCAACCGATACTATTTCAAGAGTGGTAATCAGAGACACTTTACCAGCTGAGCTCGACATCACTACACTGGTGCCGGGAGCAGGCAGTCATCCCTATGTTTTTGAAATCTACAACAACGGTGTCCTGAAAATCACTTTTGATGAAATCCAACTTCAACCAGGCGACAGCGCAGAGGAGGCTCTGAAAAGAGGGTTTGTCGAATTCCGAATTGCCCAAAAACCCGGCAACCCAATTGGTACCACAATCGATAATCGCGCTGTCGTCTACTTTGACTACGTACCTCCGATGGTTACAAACAATGTACACCGCGTCGTTGAATGCAACGACATCTTCGATACCGAAGAAGGATGCATTGTGGTGGATGTAACAAACCCACCGCTTATCCCCGGAGTTGACATAAAGGTTTATCCTAATCCGTTTACAGAATCTGCCACCTTTGAAATCAACGGCCGCTCATTTGATGCGGTTAAGCTCCAACTCTTCGACCTGCAAGGCCGATTGGTGCGCAGCGAAAAATCAAGTGGAAGCAGGTTCCAATTTGATCGCAATCACTTACCGCGCGGACTCTATATGTTTACGCTGGAGTCTGAAGGGCAACTGATCGCAACTGGTAAGATGATTATTCAGTAGGTCATAATCCCATAAACATTCGAGGTTCCTTGCTCTTCGGAGCAAGGAACCCACCTACAAACAAGTAAAAGGTCATCCCTATAAGATATTCGTTTTTTCTAAGAATTAGGTCGTCTTTATTTTTTTCATGAGATTATGATTTGTTATTAGCGAGAGGCTGCGCCCAAGAAGGCGCAGCTTTTTTTTTTGGAGATATGGAATCGAATAAATGTAATCAACAACATTACAATCTTATTTTCATGTCGAGTTCAATCTCCAGTAAACCTGAGTGACTATGAAAAAACTCTCCATTTTCCTGCTCTGCCTGGCTTGGAGCGCCCACTTAGGCGCACAATCTCCAACTCCCGGTCAGTACTTGTTCATCTTTGACGCCTCCGGCTCGATGTGGCAAAAAATCGACCAGGATTTCAAGATCAACATCGCCAGATCGGTGATGAAGACCGTTTTGCCCGATATTCCGAAAGGCGCCCGGGTGGGCCTCATGGCCTACGGACACAGGCAAAAAAGTGATTGCAACGATATCGAAACATTGATTCCTCTGGGGCCTCTGGATCCCGTCCTATTCTCGTCCAAACTGCAACAAATTGACCCGAAGGGCATGACGCCCATTGCGCAAAGCATTACAGCAGCTTTGGAATTGTTGCGACCGGTATCTGGACAAGTAACGGTTATTTTGATCAGCGACGGACTGGAAACCTGTTCGGGCGACGCTTGTGCATTGGTGCGGGAAGCCAAGTTGCAAGGGGTGAATCTTACGATGCATGTCGTAGGTTTTGGCCTCAAAGACGACGATCAATCCTCCCTGGAATGCCTGGCGCAAGCCGGCGGCGGGCAATATTTTCCGGCTAATAATATAGCAGAACTCTCCGACGCCATGCAGCAAACAGTAGAAGCCCCTATAGAAAAAGGCGGCCTGCTTTCGGTCAAAGCCACCGTTGACGGAAAACTGCTGGATATCGGATTTAAAATATTCAAAGCCGGCGAAACCAAAGAATGCGCCTTAGGGCGCACATACGACAGGCCGGAAACCAACCCCCGCGTCGTGCTTTTGCCTGCCGGAACTTATCGGGCGCAAGTTGAAGCCGTTAGGCTGGATGGGCGCCCACAACAAGAATTTACCAACCTGGTCATCGCCCATAAAGATACGCTTTTTCTAAACGCCGACTTTTCTACCGGCGATATGGAAATCCTGGTAACCCGCAATGGCGACCTCTCTGACGCTACCGTTAGAGTACTAAAAGCAGGTTCCACGGAAGTAGTCGCACAGGGTCGCAGCTATGATAGCCCGGCGCATAACCCTAAAAAATTTCGGCTAGCGCCCGGTAAATACGATATAGAAATTGCTTCTGTTGAAATCAGCGGAAAACCGGAGATGCGGTTTGTAAACCAATCCCTCACGCAAGGCGCACCCCTGGCCTTAAAAGCAGAATTTTCATCGGGCGAGCTACAGGTTGGCGCCCGCCAGGGAACAGCCCTGGTGGATGCCGTTGTTACGGTAATTTCCAAAAAATCGGGCAAAAACGTGGCCAGCGGCAGAACCTATCAGTCCGATACATCTAATCCCAAATCGTTTACGCTGGAACCAGGTGAATACGAAGTACAGCTCGATTCCGTGAAGCCCAAAGGGTTGGGTAAAAAGTCTATGCGCGTAAGCGTGCAAATGGGGGGGACGGTAACGGTAACGGCAGAGTGGTGATCGGGTTAGCTTTTCGGGAAGGTTACAAATCTTCTACTTGCTCCAACAACCACTCCCGTTCCGTTAAGATTTCTTCGCTCGAAATAGCAAGGCGCAGCGCTTCTACTGCGGCGCGGTCGTAGGGGTTTACCGCCAACAGTTTTTTCGTATAGCGCACCATATTGAGGTAATTTTGTCGGTGATATCCCATCAGGCGCTTGCGGTGGATGAAGTTTTTCATGGCATCGAGGTGGGCCTGGAGGGGATCCCATTCGTCAAGCTTGTAGTAGATTTTGATGAGCAAGGTTTTGGCGGCAAGATTGAGCAGCAGGTCGGCGTAATCGGCTTTTTGCAGCAAGCCCAGCGCCGAGGTCAGGTCGTTGCGCTCGTAGGCCAGGCGGGCCAGACTAAAGCTGTACATGCTCTCACTGTGCTTCTTATCCAGCGCGTTTTTGTATTGATGGATAAACCGTTCTACCCAGTCGAATGCCCCCACTTTTAAGCCCATCGCTACGATATTGCGGTAAGTAAACCGCGACAACACCCCTTCGCTTAGCAGCAAGCCGCTCGACAAGCCCTCCTGGTACAGCGACAGCCCCTCTTCGGCAAATTGCTCCTGGCCTTCGTTGAGTTTGCGTATACAATAATTGAGTGCCAACAACATCAGATCGCGCCATTCTTCGGCGGGAAACGCGTTTTTGTGCCGGAAGATAGCTTGCTTGAATGCCTGGAAAAATGCGGCATTATCCTGGTGTACGAGCGCCTGGTAACCGCAATGGTATACGGCTATGGCCGGCGCTTCCAGCATATCGGGCTGTAGGCGCAAGGCCTCCAGCACGGCTTCGAGCAGGGCAAATTCATATTCCGCTTTGTATACGGCCTGGTGCGCCAGCGCCAGGCAGGCCAGCCGTAGTTTTCGGGCAATAAAGGCCCTGTCGAGACACTCGCCGATTTCCTGCAGGTTGTGCTTGCCGGTGCGCAATTGCGAGGCTTCCCATTGGTAACGCTCTTCCTGCAATAAATAAGCAGTGTGGTGATACCCCGCATGGCGCAAAGGCAGCCGGTCTTGCCTGGCCTCCGCAGCGGCAACCGTTTGCACAAAGTGATCGTCGAGCTTGCGCCGGCGATAAGCCCGGGCCAATTGCAGGCTTTCTCCACTGGGGTCTTGCTGCCAGCTCTGATAGGCGAGGTATTGCTCTGTCAATTGCACCAGCCAACTCATGAGCTGCCGAACAGCCTGGGCGTCGAAAACCTTGCCGGGAAACAAATACTCGTACACCTGACGCTTGTCGGGCGCCTGCCGCCACCCAGGCATGTTTTCGTGTATATATTCAAATAACCGCACCACATCCGGCCGCTTGTTGAAGAAGGGCGACCGCACAAAAGCCGATAATTCTTTCCATTCGCTTTTATTAAGCGTCTCTAATGCCATCAGTAGCTTGCTATTTTTCATAGCTTAAATATATTTCTGTTATTCATTTTTTTATAAAAAATTGATTATCAAAATTTAATTTAATAATAATAACCAAATTGTAATTATGATTGTCGAATTTTGTTGTTGTCTGTTGCAGGTAATAGTTGAATTTTTGTAGCAGAAAATCATGAACAATTATGAAAACAAGCTCTTATCTCTTATCTACTTTGTTTTTACTGGCGCTTTCGCTTTCTGCCCTCGCACAGGGCTGGGAGCGCACCTACTCGCACCCGACGGGCAGATCGGCATCTTTTGACGTGCTTAATACCGCTGACGGCGGCTTCCTGCTGGGCGGTGAGGTAGACTACCCCACCGGCGCCATCCGCCACTACGTCAGGCTGATCAAAACCGATGCCAACGGCCAATCGCAATGGGAACAAGTGTATTACGACAACGAAATTCGCAACGACCGCCTGCTGGGCATGGCCGCCACTGCAGACGGGGGCTATATGCTCGGTATTAGCTCAAACGCAAATAATTCGTCAGGTTCAAATGGCGACCTGGGACTGATCAGGGTGAACTCTCAGGGCGATACGCTTTGGACCCGTTACTACAACGTGCCTACGCTTACCGCCACCCCCAATGCCTATGTTGCCGGCGGCGCTTTTACCGCTACCCCCGACGGTGGTTACCTGCTTGTCACGGCCGGTTATGTGCAGCAAATCAACTCAGGCCCCGTTTTTATCAAAACCGACGCCGATGGCAACGTGGAATGGGTACAGAATTATATGACTGCCGGCACCCCCAATACCTACCAACAAATTCACGGGGTGGTAGCTTTAGCAGACGGATACGCAGCCACAGGCAATAAGGGCGCTAATATGCTGCTCCTCAGAACCGATCTCGACGGCAATATCCAGTGGCAACAGGAATTTACCCTTACTACTTCAGCAATAGGTTATGACCTTTGCGCCACTACCGACGGCGGCTTCCTTATCGGCGGCGGCGCCTCGGGGGTTGCAGGCTTCGGCGCAACGGTGCTTAAAACCGACGGCGACGGCAACCAATTATGGACGCAAGGCGTAGGTAGCGGCATCGGCAACGTAGTATCGGTAGAACCTTCGCCCGGACAAGGCTATATTTTGGCCGGGTCGCTCACCAATTTCTGGCAATCCAGCGGTGTCGCTTTCCTGACCTTGATCGACGAGGCCGGCGAAACCGTTTGGGGGCGCCTGTTTCCCAATACAGGAACACCCGGCACCACTGTGCAGGGCTTTCAACTCAGCAGGGCTATCCCGAGAGGTAATACCGGTTATGTGCTGGCCGGTGTTGATCAGAATGATATGTACATGGCCCTCACCGACAACCTGGGTTATTCGATATCCCACTGGATTATGGGCAACGTGTACCAATCTAGCACCTGCCTCACCGATGATATCATTCGCACTATGCCGGGATGGGTGGTACGGATCACTTCGGCTACCGGAAATAATATTTATACTACTACCGACGACGACGGCAACTACCGCATCCTGGTGGATACGGGGTTCTATACGGTAAATACTATTCCGCCCAGCCTGCTTTGGCAACAGTGCGGAACGTATACCATCCATGCCGAAAACTTCTACGATACCTCCTATCAGAATATACAGGTGATCGCACTGGCAAGTTGCCCCTCCCTGTCGGTAGATGTAGCTTCCTCTCTGCTGCGCCGTTGTGTGAACAACAACTACCATATATACTATTGCAACAACGGTACCGAACCGGCTGAAGACGCATCGGTTACGGTTACGCTCGATCCCTTCCTGAGTATTACCACTTCTTCCGTGCCTTATATCGACTTGGGCAATCATTCGTATTCCTTCCCCGTAGGCGATCTGGACGTGTTCGAATGCGGTAGTATCCAACTATCGCTGTATCTCGAATGCACGGCGGCTACCGTAATCGGCCAAACGCACTGTGTAACGGCGCATATCTACCCCGACACGGTATGCCTGCCCGCGCCCAACGCGCCTTTCATTGACGTCAACGGTACATGCAACGGCAACCTGGTGCGTTTTACCCTCCAGAATATCGGCGATACCGACATGGGGCAAACCCAGGGTTACTACGTCGTTATTGAAGACGACGTAATGTACATGCAGCAGACGCCCTACAACCTCGACAGCGGCGAGTCGATCAACGTAGACCTGCCCGCCAACGGCTCTACCTACCGGCTCGAAACGCAGCTCAGCCCCGGCAACTCTTCCTTTGCCGGCCAGGAAGCGAGCGCTACGGTAGAAGGCTGCGGAGTCAATAATACAAGCGTTTTCAGCACGGGTTTCGTCAATTTATTCCCCATGAACGACAACACGCCGTTTGAGGATGTCGACTGCCGCGTCAGCGTGGGCAGCTACGACCCCAACGACAAACAGGCCGTGCCGGTGGGTTATGGCGATCCCCACTACGTAAAACCCAATGTGCCCATCGAATACCTGATCCGCTTCCAGAATACGGGTACCGACACGGCATTCCAGGTAGTAGTGCGCGACACGCTGTCGCCCTGGCTCGACCCGGCCACCGTGCAACCCGGCGCTGCCAGCCATGCCTACCGCTTTGAACTCGACGGCGAAGGCGTGCTCAACTTCTATTTCGACAATATCCTGCTGCCCGATAGCAATGTCAACGTGGCAGCTTCGCAAGGCTTTGTGAAGTTTACGGTATCCCAGGATCGCGACAATCCGATCGGCACGTATTTTGAAAATACCGCAGCTATTTATTTCGACTACAACGCCCCGGTGATCACCAATACGACTTATCACACGGTGGGCGACAACTTCGTGGTGGTGAGCTACGAACCCGGCCCCGCGCTGGCAGCTTATCAGCTTTCAGTATTCCCCAACCCGGCTTCTCACGCTGTAGAATTGCGCTTCGACAAACCGGTGACGGCCGAAGAAGGGCAATGGTTGCTGCACGACGCCCGCGGGCAGTTGATTCGCCAGGGCATCGCCCCTGCTGCCGGCGCCACACTGGACGTGTCAGACTTGTCTAAAGGCGCTTACTTCCTGCAATGGCGCGTGGAAGGCCGCATAGTGGCCCGCGGCAAGGTGATTGTACAATAGGCTTTCATTTTATTTTAATAAAATATTGAATAGGGGCTGTCCTTGAAAAAAGGGCAGCCCCTAAACCGTCCAAATCCTTGTGGTTGTTGAGGCTTGGCGTTATTTTAGCCGGGCGATTAGCGACATTTACTTCTCTTTCTGCTATCCTTTTAGCGCAGTTATGTTATTTTAATTCAAATAATTACACATTAGTGAGTAAAATATCGTACCTTTGTGCATTCTTTTAGTATTAGTTCTTTTACTCTTAATCAGTTTTTATGAACATTTTTGTTGCAAAGTTAAACTTTGACACACAGGAAGGCGACTTGCAAGAAGCTTTCGAAGCATTTGGCCAGGTTGATTCTGTTAAAATTGTAATGGATCAATTTTCAGGACGTTCTAAGGGTTTCGGCTTTGTCGAAATGCCGAACGATGACGAGGCACGCAATGCCATCAATGACCTCAACGAATCGGAACTTGACGGACGCACCATTGTGGTGAAGCAAGCAGAAGACCGTGAAAATCGCGGCGGCGGCGGCAATCGCGGCGGCGGCGGCGGCTATGGCGGAAATCGTGGCGGTGGCGGTGGCTACGGCGGCGGTGGAAACCGTGGTGGCGGCGGCGGCTACGGCGGTGGCGGCAATCGCGGCGGTGGAAGATATTAATATGTCTTAACCGATCATTCCGCCTTCGTTGATTCGTTCAGCGAAGGCGGATTTTTTTTTGGCGCATTGATCAATTATTCCTACCTTTTGTAGCGGAGGATGATATATACCATCTGCAACCGTTTATGAACGATCAATTTCGCAGCCAATTCCCTGCATTAGCACGCCTGCACCAGGGCAAATCCCTTCTATATTTTGATGGGCCTGCAGGAACGCAGGCGCCCCAATCCGTCATCGATGCGGTGTCGGATTATTACAAAACCTGCAACGCCAATACGCACGGGGCTTTCCTGACTACGCACGAGTCGGACGATATGATACACCACACCCGTGAGGCGGCAGCGGCATTGCTGGGCGCCGAAGGAGGGCATACCATCTCTTTTGGTCAGAATATGACTACCCTCAACTTTTCGCTGAGCCGCGCGATAGGTCGTGCATTGCAGCCCGGCGACGAGGTGCTTATCACCCAACTTGACCACGAAGCCAACCGGGGCCCCTGGCTGGCGCTTCGCGAACAGGGCATTGTGGTGCGGGAGATCAAGCTCCGTATGGACGGCACGCTGAACCTGGAAGACCTCGAAGCCAAGCTCAACCACCGCACCCGGTTGGTGGCGATGGGTTATGCGTCGAATATTTTCGGTACGGTGAACGATGTGGCTCATGCGCGCCGGCTTACTTACGAGGTGGGCGCCTGGCTGTTGGTAGACGCGGTGCATTACGCTCCCCATTTTCCCGTCGACGTGCAGGCGCTGGGCTGTGATTTTCTGCTTTGTTCCGCGTATAAATTCTACGGCCCCCATGTGGGCTTGTTGTATTGCAAACCCGGCCTGCTCGACCGCCTGCCCACCGACCGCCTGCGCACGGCCTACCAGCACGCGCCCTACAGTATAGAAACCGGCACACTCAACCACGCCGCTATTGCAGGCGTGCAAGCGGCGATAGAATTTATCGCTTCACAGGGCAAGGGCGATTCGCTGAGGGACAGGCTGCTGTCGGCGTATGGAATTATCGGCGCGCACGAAGCCGCCTTGGCCAAACTTCTCTACAGCGGTCTGTCGGCTATTCCGGCTATATCGGTGAAAGGACCGGGCATTCAGGCGCCGATGCGGGCGCCCACGTTCTCGTTTACCCTGACAGGAAAACGCCCGGAAGTGGTATGTGAACACCTGGCCGCGCGTAATATTTTTGCCTGGGACGGGCATTTTTACGCCATCCGCGCTACCGAGGTCATGGGCCTGCTCGAACAGGGCGGCGTGACCCGGGTGGGCGTGGTGGCCTACAATACCCGGGAGGAGGTGGAGTTGTTGTTGTCGGCCTTGGATGAGTTGGGATAGGCAGAGAGAGGAGTGTGAGAGGGTGGGAGAATAAATTGTTGGAATTTTGCAATAAAATTTATAGATTACATCTCTTCTTATGTCGTGTATATAGCTTTATCTAATCATATTAAAATTTTGTATTATGAAAAACCTAATGATTGTTATTGACATTGTGCGTGAACACACACACACACACATACACACAATGCACACGGGTTATTTGCATTAGTATCTTACTGTCGTTTTTGTTGAACCTGCCACCGTTACACGCACAACAACTGAATATCTGCGGAACACCTGAAAGTACAACTGAAGAAATACTCACCGCGCGAAATTTGATCAGCCTGAACGTACCTGCATCTTCTTTGAATACGATCTACGAAATTCCTGTTCATTTTTACCTGGTCAACGACGATAACGGCGCCCCGCCGGTAGATGCGCCCCTGGATTATATCATTTACGAGATATTTGAAATGGTGGAGGAAACGAATACGTATTACGATAATGGTATGAAATTTTACGTATGCGACATTTCTACAAATGCGATAAATAGCACGTCGTTGCAAAATGAGGAGTCTGGTGTTGCTGATTTGTATGCTGCTACTCATAACGCAGAGGCTGTTAATGTCTACATTGTTAAGCGGTTAGATGAGGGGGCACTTGGCACGGCGTCAGTCGTTGAACAAGAATACGCTGCTGTTGCATTGGTGGGAGTTGGGTCTGCTATTAACCTTGCACATGAATTAGGGCATAATTTCGGCCTACAACACCCGGATTGGCCCAGGTTATTATATTTGCCTGACAATAGTTGTAACCCCAATCCGATCTGGAGCCCTAATTGTGAAAATTGTAATAGCTGTGCAGAAATGACATGTCCTGCATGCACAGGCGACCAAATTGCCGATACTCCGCCTGATCCGGGGAATGAGCCATTTACGATAACGTATAATAATCAGGAGTATCACTATGTTACGTGCCCTGACCCCGGAACGAATCCCTGTATTGTAACCGAAAACGGCGTACCTCTACCGTATGAATATAACCCTGACCGCACAAATATGATGTCAAATTATTCATTTCGCGATCACTTCACTCCGATACAACTGAATGTATTGCTTGCTATGTTGCTCTCACACCCCAATCGCGCTTTTCTACTGGATAATGTGCTGCCCGAGTGCAGCAATATCACACAGCCCAATGTATTTTATGTGGCGCAAAAAGGAAAAGTAAACAGGGTGAGACAGACTTCAACCGGCCTTGAATTCGATCCGATGAACGATGTCAGTATGAACCTCTATAAAGTTAGCGCGACGCTTGATTGTTGGTTGTATACCGATAATGTCGGCGAATACGCTATTACGGGCTGCACAGGACCGTACAGCGTTGACGAGGATTTTAGGGTCGGCCAAAATTTAATTTGGAATGTCCCCGGAATATTTGAACATAACAACGGAGTTTCAACCTTAGATGTTCTCTTTATCCGGCGGCATATTCTTGCTACAGATGAATTGGAAAGACCTTATAGATGGATTGCTGCTGATGTTAGCAATAATGCCTTAATTACAACCCAGGATTTGGCGATTATTCAAAAAGTAATTTTAGGGATTGGGATTTTTGAGCAAGTACCCTCCTGGCGGTTTTTACCCGAATATATGTTACACCCCCAATTTATGTTTGAGCCCTATTTTGAGAATAACCCTTTTACCGCCATGTGGTATTCGCCGCAAGGCAATAGAAACTACCTTGCTTCTCAAAGCCCGTCGGGCAAGAGTTATCTGGATGATATCACGCTCAATCTGCTTGACCCGGATGTGTCCATGCCGGCCAATTGGTCTTTCAGGGGCATAAAATCGGGTGATGTGAATTTTGATGCAGAGGTATCGCTGCCAATGTTGAACGAAGACTATGGGTACACATTTTCTGCTGCTCCTCAATCTTGTCTTGAATCAGGGCAAACAGCCGTTGTATTGGTGAAAGCCAATGCGCCGGGCAAAATAGACGGCTACCAGATGGGCATTCGTTTTGACGAGGGGGCCGTCCAGATTTTGGGTTATAACCAAGGTGATGTTAGCCCTTTCAGTCCCGATAATTTCGGCGCAGCGAATTTGAACGATGGAGAATTGCGCACGATGTGGATAGATTATGCGGGCTCACCGATAGTACTGAATAATACGACCAAAACGCTGTTTAAACTGCATGTGAAAGCGTTAAGGCAGGTTTGCGATATCGCGGACTACATCGAACTCGATCATACCATCATCGAAAATCTGTTTTACGATCCGGATTTAAATCTCAAGGAGGTATCGCTCGCGTTGGAGGTACAAGCAGAAGAAATTAAGCACAAAGTATTGAGCGTATATCCAAATCCCACCAGTGATGCCGTGACGTTTGATCTGGAATTGGGAGAAGCGGCTACTGTAAATATCCAATTGCTGGATAGTTCCAACGCTTCCATCAATAGCTCCGGTTCCTACTCTGCAGGCACCCATAGTATTTCCTTTGCTTCGACGAGTACATTGCTAAACGGTATGCTGACTTATAGGGTAACCATCGGCAATGAATTGTACACGGGCAACATTGTGAAAGTTAACTGATATTCAGAAGGGGGGCGTTTCAAAGCGACAATTTCCAGACAATTGGAACGCCCCTTATAACATACTATAATCCCTCTATTATGAAAAAGCTAATACTGTGTTATTGCTTCCAGGCTCTTTTTCTTACTACATATGGCCAGAATAACACCAGCAGTCGCTATTACGTCGACAAAACAGCAGAAGGCGGCCTGGAAAACGGATTTAGCTGGTTCAACGCCTTCCGCGATTTACAAGACGCCATTGCCGTAGCCCAATATGGGGACACGATATGGGTGGCACAGGGTACCTACCATCCCATGGAAAATAACGACCGAACCATATCGTTTGAACTGCGCAACGGCGTGACGATACTTGGCGGCTTCAACGGCACGGAGTGGTACGAGTGGCAGCGCAACCCCGAGCTATACGAAACGGTATTGAGCGGAGAGATCGGCGACCAGGCAGACAGCACGGACAACAGCATGCACGTGGTGTATACCCTGGGCACGGACGAAAATACAGCGCTCGACGGCTTTACCATCACGCGGGGTTATGCTTTTCAAACACTTGGCGAGCCCTATGTAGGGCCGTATAATGTAGGAGCCGGGCTTTATGTTGATATAAGTGATGATTTTCCCTATGCCAGGCCGCGAATACGGCGCTGCAGGTTTGTGCTGAACACGGCCCGATTGGGTGGCGGTATTTATTGCTACGGCGTGGGAGGAAACCGCTGGGCGGACCCGGTGATAACGGACTGCGTATTTGAACGGAATTATGCGGTGACTTATGGCGGCGCTATCTATAAGGAGGGAGAAAGCCCTTTGGGTGGCGGGTTCATCATTCATGGGTGCCGATTTGACAATAATACGGGATTAGCCTCAGGAGGTGCAGTGATGTTGAAGGATCCCAGTATGTACATTGAATTACGCAACTGTAGTTTTGATGGGAATAAGTCAATGGGCGGTGGAGGGGCCATTTATTATGAATCTTATTTTGGGGAAGGCTTTTTCCTGGCAGATAGTTGCATTTTTCAATATAACCAGGGTGGAGGTGGTGGAGCATTTGCATTTGCGAGTTCTCAATTGGGAAGTGGGGAACCGGAGGGTTTTACTTTTTACTTTAGCAACTGTCTATTTAATCAAAATAGAACTCCTAATACTACAGGTGGAGGAATTTCAATTGGGAATTTAGGGACAGTTTGCCAGTTATATATCGATTACTGTACTTTTACAGAAAACTGGAGTCGAAATGGCGGCTCAGGAATATATATCTGGAATACACCAGATTCCGAAGGGAGATTATATATTCGAAATTCAGCGTTTATAGGCAATGAAGTGTTAATAGGTAGATTAGGAGCTATTTACATACAAGGCGATTTTACATCATCCATGAAGTCTCGCCTCGAAGTCTACAATACCCTCTTCGCCCGCAACGACGGGGCTATCGCCGTCGACGGCTGGGAAGGTTCGGCAGAAAGCATCATCCAGAATTGCACTTTTTACGAAAACGGCAAATACCCCATTGTCAAAAACTGGGACCCGCTGTTTGACTACGAGGATTACTACAACCGCATGGAAATTGCTAACTGCGTCATATGGGAACCCTCGCAGCCGCTGGGTCGGATATTGTACAACGGCAGCCCGGCTAATTTTACCCTCCATGATTATACCATCCGCCACTGCCTGATCAGCGCTGACGACTGCAACCTGCCTGGCGGCGCTGTAGCTTGCGAAGCTGGTAATATCTTTGATACTTACCCGGTTTTTGTGGATACGCTTATGGATGATTTCCGCCTGGCGGCCTGTTCGCCGGCTATCAACGCGGGCAGTAATGCGCACCTGGATAGCCTGGGCATATACTACGATCTGGCGGGGGTCCCCCGCATTCTGGAAAGCCAGGTTGATATTGGCGCCTACGAGCGGCCCCACTTTCAGCTGCTAAATAGTGAAGTCCACCCGGCAGACTGTGCTGACGAGCCGGGCGGCAGCTTTGTTGTAGCAACCAACGGCGACGAGCCTCTATCGTACACTTGGTCGGACGAACAAGGCCAGACCGGTACAGGGAATGAGCAACTACTTCCCGGCATATATCATATTACCGTAACGGATTATCCAGGCTGCAGCGACACCTTAGCCGTGCAAATAGATAGTCCGGAGTCGTTGAGCGCAACCTATGAAGCCATGAATGCAAGTTCCTTTGAATCAACTGACGGTAGTATTGAAATAAATCAGATCACAGGCGGAACGCCGCCCTACGGGATAGCCTGGAGTACGGGCGATGTCGGGGCGATTATCGACAGTTTGGGCGTCGGTGACTACCAGGTTTTGATCACCGATTCACTGGGCTGCGGCCTGGAATTGGACATAACGATCAGCGCGGATGTAGCTGTGGAGCAGCCCGACAATTCTGCGGTAATTAAATTATACCCCAACCCCGCCAAAGCTGGGGTGCGCTGTTTGTTGCAGTGGGATATTCAGCATTTAGGCCAAACGCTGTGGTATACCCTGACGGACGCCCAAGGCCGCCGCCTGGGCCGATTTGAGGCGAGCGGAGGAACAGTAACGCTTCCGACTGACGGGTTATCAACCGGAGTATATTATCTGGGGTATGGAACGGGCTTACACACGGCAGGCGGTATAAGGTTAGTTATTACGAAGTAAGTAATCTCTCACCCTCCCACTCTCCCACACTCCTCTCCAGGCTAGCGGCTCTGTTGCTGCAGCACCGAAAAAATATCGTTGAGTTTTGGGGCGATAATAATCTCCGTACGGCGGTTCAGGGCGCGGCCTTCGCGGCTTTCGTTGGAGGCCTTGGGCTGAAACTCGCTGCGGCCGGCGGCGGTCACCTGGTTGGGGTTCAGGGCGTAATCTTTGGTGAGCAGGCGGGCAACGGCGGTGGCTCTGATTACGCTGAGGTCCCAGTTGTCGGCAAAGGCGCTGCCTTTCATCGGTACATTGTCGGTATGGCCTTCCACGATGATATCGAGGTCGGGGTATTTTGACAATACGCCGCTGAGGCTTGACAGGGCGTCGCGGCCGCGGCGGTCGAGTTTGGCGCTGCCGCTTTCAAAGAGCAGTTTATCAGAGAGCGCTACATAGAGCTTGCCGTTTTTCACTTCTACCGATAAATCATCAGCAGTATATTGCGCCAGGGCTATTTGTATTTTGGTGAGGATGCCGTTGAGTTTTTCATCGCGTTGGGCGATGGCCTGCTGCAGTTCGGCAATCACCTGTTCGCGGGCTTCGAGTTCCTTGGCTTTGGCGGCCAGGGCGGCTTCCATTTGCTGTTTTTGCGACAGGCGCTGATCGGTGATGTCGTTGATTTGTTTTTCCTTGTATTTCAGCTCGGTAGTGAGCCGCCCTTTGTCGTTTTCGAGTTGGCGCAAATTGGCGTTGAGGTCGGTCAGGCTTTTATCCTGTTCAGCCATGCGGGACTGGGCGTAGCGCAGGTCTTGCTGGAGTTGAGCGGCTTTTTTCTCGCAGTCTTGGCGTTGGTTGACTTCGGTCAGAAATTTCTTTTTGCCTACGCAGGCAGTTGTCAGTAAGGGGATGATTAAGAAGAGTAGGTATTTATTCATGGTTTTTGCTCAGTTTTTTTATTAACCACAGAGGTAAACGGAGTGCACACAGAGTGACACAGAGCCAGATTTTGACTCTGTGTTACTCGGTTTTACTCCGTTTAACTCTGTGGTGAAAAAATTAAGTCAATCGGAAGCTCACAGAGCCCAGCAGGCCGAAGCTTGTATAGATAGAAGCGCGGTAGGTGCCGCGTTCGAGGCGATCGGGCACAGCGTAGTTAAACACCAGGCGCTGGGTTTGTTCCAATACCACATCTTTGGCTACCTGTGCTTCGATTTCTGCGGAAGTGTCATCTACCCTGATCGTAGTGCGGATGGGGTTGGCTGCTTTCACCGGCACGCCTTGTTCGTTGGTGATGACCAGGTACAGCGTATGCATGCCGTGGTATTGCTGGGGCACGTCGATGAGGTCGAAGCTTACCGTGATATTGCGGGCGCGGCGCGAGCTGGTAGTGAGTTTGTCGTTGCGTTTTCCCACGTCTACGCGGAGGCTGGTAGCTTTCACGCTTTTGGCGCGCAATTTGTCCATTTCCTCTTGCAGCGACTTATTGGCCGACTCCAGTTCGCCGGTGCGAGCGGTAAGTTGTTGGTTGCTTTCCTGTGATTGCTGCAGGTCGGCGGTGAGCTGGGTATTTTGTTCGATCAGTTGTTGGTTTTGGGCGCGTAGTTCGTCCATCATGCCTTCCAGTTGGGCTTTCAGGTTGCGGAGTTGCGTGATTTCACGGCGCAGGATATCGGCTTCGGCTGCCGAGCGCTTGATGCGCTTCAGTTCTTCTTTTTGGGATGCGATCGTATTTTTAGCATCGCTCAACGCGGAGCCTACAGAGTCATTAGAGGCTATGACTACCTGGTATTCGGTTTGGAGGCTGTCGATATCGTCGAGCAGGTCGTATTTGACGCTGTTGAGCGAGTCCACTTCGGCAGTGAGCCCTTCGTTGGCGGTAGTTAGGCGCGAGCTTTTGCTGCAGAAAAAGACGCCGAAGGCCAGGGCCAATGCGAGCAAAACACCCAATGAAATAGTGATTATGCGGGAATTTTCCATAGCAGGTTTGTTTGTTGTTATGTTGAAATTTGCGTGCAAAAATAAAAAATTCCGGGAGTAAGCCCAGTTTGAGTATAGTATTAAACGTCGGAATAGCAAGCTGTGGTATAGAGGATAATTAGGAATTTCGAATTACGAATTACGAATGGATTTAATTTGTAATTATTTAATTAATAATATTTAATCATCATTCGTAATTCGTAATTCCTAATTCGTAATTTACAACTTAATCTTCCTCAGCCTATCCAAATCGCGTTTGGAATCTTTTTCCTTGATAGACTCGCGTTTGTCGAATGATTTTTTGCCGGTGACCAGGGCAATTTCGAGTTTAGCGAAGCCTCGTTCGGTGAGGTAGAGGCGGTAGGGGACGATTGTAAAGCCGCGTTCTTTGACGCGTTTTTCGAGTTTTCGGAGTTCGGTGCGGCGAAGCAGGAGTTTGCGTTCGCGGCGGGGTTCGTGGTTAAAGACGTTTCCGTGTTCGTATTCGGCGACAAACATACTTTTCACAAACAGCTCGCCGCCTCGGAAGAAGCAATAAGCGTCGGTCAGATTCGCGTTACCTTTGCGAATCGACTTGATCTCGGTGCCCACGAGGAGGATACCCGCTTCAAAGGTGTCTATGAAGGCGTATTCGTACCTGGCGCGCCGGTTGACGATTTCGATTGTTTTTTGCTTCTTCTCTGCCATGACTTTAGTCGCTTGTCACCCCACTAAACCACGTGTGGATAGATTTAGTTTCCTGGTCTGCGAAGATAGGCAGAATTTTGATGTCTTCACTAGCCCAATACTTGCACAGCCGGGATGGCGCCGGCAAAAGGCGAGTGAATATCCTGGTTGCGGTCGAATTCGTTCAAAACAGCATAACCGTCTTCGGTTGGTTGGGTAAACACCATGACTTTCGAACGGGTGAGGTCTACGAGCCACAATTCCGGAATCCCGGCAGCGGCATAAAGCGGCAATTTCAGGTGTTTGTCTTTTTCAAGCGAACTATCAGCCACTTCAATTAGGAGCATCGCATCGGCGGCGGTTGGGAGCCCGGCGGCGTAAAAATCATTGCGGGGTTGCAGGATGGCCACATCGGGTTCCGGTTCTGAGCGGTCGCCGATGACTACCGGGCCTTGAATCTGGACAATAGCGCGGTCATCCATTAACCGAATCATTAATCGAGTTAGCCGGTTTACGCAGGCGTTGTGAAATTTTCCAATTGGACTTTTAAGGATAATTTGGCCGTAGAGCAATTCTACCCGGTCGTCTTCGCTGAGAATACCAGTCTCAGCCATGCGATGGTAGTTTTCTACAGAAAATGAAAAAGGCTCGGCAAAATAATTCGCTGGTATTTTCATGTTGGCAATTTAAGGCATTTTGCCCTTAAAGGCAAAGCAATTCCCATTGAAATCCTTACCTTTAGGCAAAACCAACCGCCTTATGAGAAAAATTCTGCCAGCACTATTGCTCTTCGGTTTGCTTTTTGCCTGCGGCGAAATTCGCAAGATAGAATACGACCTGGTCATCCACAATGCCGTGATCTACGACGGCTCGGGGGGGGCGCCCATCCGCGGGTCTATTGCGGTAGACGGAGATACCATAGCTGCCATTGGCGATCTGCCCGATGCGCACGGCATATACGAAATTGACGCCAAGGGCATGGCCGTGAGTCCCGGGTTTATCAACATGCTCAGTTGGGCCACCGTAAGCCTCATTGCCGACGGCCGGGGCATGAGCGATATCAAGCAGGGGGTCACACTCGAAGTGATGGGCGAAGGCGGTTCTATGGGGCCTTTTAATGCCAAAATGAAAGCCGAAGAACAGCAATACCAGGGCGATATCAAATACGAAGTCAACTGGAATACCCTGGGCGAATACCTGCAAATGCTGGAGAAAAAAGGGGTGTCGCCCAACGTGGCCTCATTTGTGGGCGCCACGACGGTGCGCGTACACGAGTTGGGTTACGAAGACCGTCCGCCGACCCCCGAAGAACTTGCCCGAATGCAGGCGCTGGTGCGGCAGGCCATGGAAGAGGGCGCCCTGGGCGTGGGCTCTTCGCTCATCTACGCCCCGGCCTTTTATGCCGATACCGAAGAATTGATAGCCTTGTGCAAGGCTGCAGCCGAATACGGCGGCATGTACATCACACACATGCGCAGTGAAGGCAACCGGTTGCTCGAAGGCGTCGATGAGGTGATCCGCATCGCCAAAGAAGCCGGAGTGCCCGCTGAGATATACCACCTCAAAGCCGGCGGCAAAAACAACTGGCCGAAGATGGACAAGGTGATCGCCAAAATCGACAGCGCCCGCGCTGCCGGCCTCCGCATCACCACCGATATGTACACTTACATAGCCGGCGCCACCGGTCTCGACGCTGCCATGCCCCCCTGGGTACAGGAAGGCGGCTACGGCGCCTGGTCTGGCAGGTTAAAAGACCCCACCATCCGCGCCCGGGTGAAAAAAGAAATGCGCAGCGACGCGCAGGACTGGGAAAACCTGTATTTCGCTGCCGGCGATGCCTCCAACCTCCTTTTGGTCGAATTTGTGACCGACTCCCTCAAAAAATATACGGGCAAGACCCTGGCTGAAGTAGCCGCTCTGCGCGGTACCGACCCCGAAGAAACAGCTATGGACCTCGTGATCCAGGACGGCAGCCGGGTAGGCACGGTGTATTTCCTGATGTCGGAAGACAATGTGCGCAAGCAAATCCGCCTGCCGTATATGAGTTTCGGCTCCGACGCCGGGGCGCCTGCGGCTGAAGGCGCCTTTCTCAAGTCGAGTACCCACCCGCGCGCCTATGGCAACTTTGCCCGGCTGTTGGGCAAATACGTGCGCGACGAACAGATCATTCCGCTCGAAGAGGCAATCCGCAAGCTGACTTCCCAGCCCGCCTCCCACCTCGGCATCAAGCAAAGGGGGTTGCTCAAACCCGGTTATTTCGCTGATATCGTTGTTTTTGATCCGGCAACGATCCAAGACCACGCCACTTTTGAAAAACCCCACCAATATGCCACCGGTGTGCAACACGTATGGGTAAACGGCGTACAAGTGCTGAAAGATGGAGAACACACCGGCGCTAAACCCGGGCGTTTTGTGCGGGGGCCTGGATGGAAGGGAGAGGGGAAATGATGTTGTAAGAAGGGTTTAGGAGGTTTAGCGATTGGGTTTAGCTGTATGTTTAGAAAAAAACTAAACTGCGCATGCACTAAACCCTGACGCTAAACTGCGCATGCACTAAACCTTTTAAAAATAAAAATACATCCCCGCAATAATACTAAACCGGCTGGCCTGGGGGTTGTCAAGATAATTGAGGCGCCAGACGGCGTCAATGCGAATAAATTTAAAAATATTTTCAATACCCACCCCTGCTTCCATATAAGGATATTTGGAAGGGGCCCGGAAGCCGTTATACGTATTGGCGTCGGTGGGGAAATAGGCATTGAGGCGGTTGGCGGCCAGGTTTTTCTCTGAAATTGAGCCGATCAGCGCTTTGAAAGTAAACACATTGCGCCATTTGAGTTTGCGTAGCAGGGGCACCTTATTAAAAAGAAAGCCGTCGTCGTGGTGTTCGAGGATGAGGCTGGCGTAGGTATCGCTGGCAAATTCGTAGCGGTTCATCGTATTAAAGATGCCTCGCGTCATAAAATAGGCCTCATTGCCGGGGTGGACTTCCATCAGCAGAAACGGCACCGTGCCGAATACTTTGCCGGCTCTGAATCGGTAGGCCAGCCAGCCGATGGGGTTGATATTCACATAATGGCGGTAATAAAGCGAGAGTTTGTGGAAGTTGTAGTCGCCGCCCAGCAACCCGTCAACGCCCATGGTGTATTGCAACTCAATAATCGGGTGTTCGGTGCCGATGCTGATGCGTTCGAAGTCGCCTTCGAGGAACTCTTCTTTGAGGGCGAAGCGGGTTTTTAAGATCAACTCCGTGGCATTGATGGTGGTATCCACGTGTTCGGGGGCGTTGGGGTTATTGAGGTAAGCGTAGTTAAAACCGCCGCCTTCGGGCGTAATGCCGCCGTAGGGGTCCATCGTGCGGTGCAGCATAGTAATGCGGCTGGAAAGGCCGTTTTTCCAGTGTTTTTCATAGAAGACCTTGGTTTCTTCTACGTCGATCAGTTTCATCATAATATCCCTGCGCAGGAAGCCTGAGAAAAGGTCGCCTTCCAGAAATTCCTCGCTATTTTCGCTGTTTAGGCTGATATCCCTGCGGTGGGCTACACCGATGGCGGTACGCGGGCGCCGGCTGAGTAGCCAGAGTACTTCGCCGCTATACTTCCAGCGTTCGTCTTTGAGGCCGTAAGCCAGCGAGCCGCTCAGGCGCAGATTTTTGTTAAAGCCGGTATTGGTGCGCACGCCGAGGCGGAAGCGGTTGCCTTCTACGGGGTTATAGCTGGACAGCATGAAGTAGGGGCCGAATTCAAAATTTCCCCATTCGAAATAACCCTGGAAGAGAGTTTCAAAGATTTGAACATACGTTTTATAGATCGGCACCTTTACGATACTATCGATCATGGCGTAGACCGCAGCCTCGGTTTTGGTGAGTTGTTCGTGGCGGGCTACCTGCCAGAACGACTCGTCGCGTTCGAGTTTTTCCTGTTCGTAGTAGGTATCTTTTTCGCGATAATAACTTCGGGTATCGGGCTGATTGAGGCGGTAATCGCGTATCGACTCCGTTCGCCGGCCGATCATAGCGGGGGCGTTTTCGGTGGGGGAGAAGTCGACCACCATTTTTTGCTTGACCGGCAGCCAGCGCTGCTCGACGTAGTCGAATTCCTGGTAGATGATAATGCGGCGCACGAGGTTGATATTTACATCGGGGCTCATACGCATATTGACGCGCTGGATGGCAAAAGTGGTGTCCGCAACCCAGAAGTCGCCGTAAAACGTGGTTTCCTGGCGGCGTTTGGGTTTGAATTTGAGCTTATAACTCCACTGGCCGTTGATATACGTGCTGTCGATAATATAATATTCATAATAGCTCAGTCCGGCATTGGCAAAAGGACTAATAAAGCCTTTTTCGAGCACATAAATCCAATTATCGTAAACGCTGTAGGGGGCGTGAATTTTTTTAATAAACTCAATAATCGTCTCGTTATCCGTGCCGGAGGTGCGCTGTGCGCGCAGCACGTTTTTGGCTTCGCCTTCGCCTTTCACGTAGTAGACGTCCTGCAGCGTTTCGGTGATATAAACCGGCAGGAAGGGTTTTTCATCGGAGGTACTGTCGATATTCTCGAAAACAAACTCGAAAGGTTTCATGAGTTTGCTTTCCTTCAATTTATCGGGAATATTTTCGAGGTCAACCTCCACTTTGGCATAGCTTTCGTATTGGTAGGTATTGTTGCTTTGGAGGCTGTTCTTGTCTTTGTTTTTAATAATATTGCGCACAATCTCATTAGCCGGGTTTTCGCCGGCCACTACCACCACTTCAGAAAGGGTATATTCTGACGATTTGACCAGGAAATCAACGGTTTGTTCGGGATCTCGCGAGAGGGGTTTATACTGGGTTTCGTAGCCGATGGCGGAAGCGGCGAGTTGGGGCGACCATTGTTTGAGCGTAATTTCATAATAGCCGTCTACATCGGAGGATACGCCGTTGGTAGTGCCTTCCACATAAACATTGCAAAACGGCAGCCCTTCTTTGGTATCCGCATCGGTTACCCGGCCTTTAATAAGGTAGGTAGTTTGCGACCACGCCGGGGCGCAGGCAAGCAGGATAAAAGACAGGAATAGACCAATACTTTTTGGCATAGTTATCGTTTCAGATGGCCTTCAGCCATGGTTTCAGGCATTCAATAGACAATATTAACGAATAGCGCGGTTGTTTTGCTTAACGCAAATGTGCATTAAGGCATTAAAATTTTGCTAAAATTGCGCAACGGTGTTTATACAACCGCCCTACACAATATACTTTTAACGTGCAAAAATTAAGCGGGTCACCTATGTTGTCGCCTTTTTTAGACGAAACCGCCATAGAAGCCGGATGTGATGAGGCTGGGCGTGGATGTTTGGCGGGGCCGGTTTTTGCCGCCGCGGTCATCTTGCCACCCCATTTCAACCATCCGTTGCTGAAAGATTCCAAGCAGCTCAGCGAATCGCAGCGCAACGAAGCCCGGCTGATCGTAGAATCAGAGGCCCTGGCCTGGGCCGTCGCCCAGGCGCCCCCCGCCGAAATCGACCGCATCAATATCCTGCAGGCCTCGTTTGCCGCCATGCACCGCGCCCTCGACCAACTCCAACTGCGCCCTACGGCCTTGCTTATCGACGGCAACCGCTTTGTGGGCTACCAAAACATTCCCCATAATTGCATCATCAAAGGCGACGGACGTTTTACAGCTATCGCGGCAGCATCGATTCTTGCTAAAACCCACCGCGATGCTTATATGATGGATTTGCACCGCCAGTACCCTCACTACGGCTGGCAGGAAAATAAGGGTTATCCTACCGCCGCCCATCGCGCGGCCATTGCGCAATACGGCGCCACAACTCATCACCGCCGCAGTTTTCGGCTTTTGCCCGATGTAGTGCAGGGGAAGTTGTTTTGAGGTTATCGGTTGTGGGTTGTGAGTTATCGGTTGAAACTGACAACCGACAACCGACAACCCCCAACATTAACCCAATATTAAAAATTCACATATCTATTCATTTTATCGCTTTGGGGGCAACTAAATTGCCAAATGCACGTATATTTGTGTGACATTCCAATCGCTGATAACAATCATATTTCAAATCCCCCCTTTTTGAGAGGTTTCTGCATGGAGCAATCTGTTCCAATTGCTTGTGCACGAGACGGCCTTACCCGCTCACCGGGTGAAGGTATTTTTATATTAAAACACATTTTTGAAATACTAAACATATCAACTCATGGGTAATTTTTTTTACAAAGCGATGCTGCTGATTGCCGTCGTTGCAATCGGCGGGATTTCATCAGCGCAGGCACAGGGCTGTAATGAACTCTTCTTTTCGGAATACGTAGAAGGTTCGAGCAATAATAAATGCCTGGAAATTTACAACCCGACGGGGTCTCCTGTCACTTTAACGGGGGTTTATAGCGTTCTAATGTATTTTAATGGTTCAGGTACTGCCGGTACTACCATCAATCTAACCGGCTCTATAGCCGCCTATAGCGTATTTGTCCTTTGTGATGACAATTCCGCACAAGCGTTATTAGATCAGGCCGATCAAATTTCAACCGCCAGTTTTTTCAATGGCGACGATGCTATTGCCCTGGTAAAATCAGGGACTCCGGTAGACGTAATCGGCCAGATCGGCGTTGACCCCGGCGCCCAGTGGGGTACAGGCGATGCTTCTACTGAAAACAACACCATCCGCCGCAAATTCGGCGTGAGCCTCGGCGATACCAACGGCGGCGATGCCTTTGATCCCTCCATCGAATGGGATGGCTACGCCCAGGATGTTTTCGACGGCGTGGGTATCCACAGCAGCGGCTGCGTACCGCCTACGCCCTGTGCTATTAGTTCTATTGGGGCAACTGTGGGCAGTTGCAATGACAACGGCACACCGCTCAACGCATCAGATGATTATGCCCTGGTAAGTGTGGTGATTAACTACAGCAACAAACCGTCGACCGGCAATCTCGTGCTGAGCGGCGACGTTAACTTTTCCGTCCCGGTCGACGGCATCGGCTCCAATTCATACCCCGTGGTTGGCCTTCAAACGCCTGCCGACGGTACGCCCATTCAGATCACGGCCACATTTGATGCCGACCCGGCCTGTACGGCTACGAATACCAGTTTGACAGCTCCGCCGCCCTGTTCGGTCATCCCTGATTGCGGACTGCCTTTCATCTCTGAATATGTAGAGGGCGCGAGCAACAACAAGTGTATCGAAATATACAACCCGACCGCTTCAATGATCAACCTGGCTACCGGCAGCTACCAGATAAAGATATACTTCAACGGCAGCACCAGCGCCGGCTCTACGATCAATTTGACGGGCGTAATTCCCAGCGGCGGCACGTATGTATTGTGCGACGACAACGCCAGCTCCGATATCCTGGCGGCCATCAACCAACTGTCGACGGCCAACTTCTTCAACGGCGACGACGCTATTGAGTTGCTCAACAACCAGGGCACCCTCGACGTCATCGGCCAGATCGGCTTCGACCCGGGTTCTGCCTGGACCGGCGGCGGCCTCAGCACTGAAAACCGCACCCTTCGCCGCAATCCCGGCGTACTCAAAGGCGACAATATAGGTACAGATGCTTTTGATGTAACGGCTCAATGGATCGGCTACGAAACCGACAATACCAACAACCTGGGCTACCATGCCACAAGCTGCCGCCCTGCGCTGCCTGGCGGACTGGCCTCCATCAACCGCAACTGCCCGGGCGGTACCAGCACCTTTAACTCCGGTAGCGGCACTTTCACGCTTACCTCCAACTGCTATAATCCAACCGCTCACTTCGACGACATCACCTATACTTTCCAGGAAGTTTGTGGCGATCTCGATATGAAAGTAGAAATACCTACGATGACAGGACTTGGCTTTGCCGGTCTGATGATCCGCGAAAGCGCAGGCACAGGCTCCAGATACGTATGGCTCAACATGCGCGCCAACGGCCAGTTCAATTGGGTATATCGCAGCTCAACGGGCGGCGCCGTCCAGTTTAACCAAAGCGCCCCGCAAGTCGGCAAGCGCTGGCTGCGCATCACCCGCACGGGCAACGTCTTCAAAGGTTATGTCTCTAACAACGGCGCCAACTGGCAATTGCTGTACCAAACCAGCTTCTTTATGAATAGCTGCTCGCTGGCCGGTATGGCAGTGTACAGCAATGTGGATGGCACTACTACTTCAGCTACTTTCCGCAACTTTATGATTTCAGGTTCTCTCCCACTCGTAATTGGCGATACGGGCATGACAGAGGAGCTTTATAGCGAGACCCCGGAGCGCACTACTTCGATTACCGAACTGTCGATTATGCCCAACCCGGCCGGCGATTACCTCGAAGTGGTATATCCGGTGAAAGATGGCGAAGCTACGCTCATCAGCATTTACGACATGAACGGTCGCCGCGTATACAACGACCGGCTGGAAAGCGAAAATACCCGCCTCGACCTCCACGCTATGGGCCTGGGCAACGGGGTGTACATGCTACAGATACAAAACGGCGAGACCATACAGAGCAAACGCTTTGTAAAAGCCGGTTTATAAGCCAATTCCTAAACATATCATACCCCTGAGGCTGTCTCTTTCAAGAGGCAGCCTCTTGTTTGTTACAGGATTTAAGGATTGGCAGGATAGACAGGATATTATTTATTCGATACCTTTGCGGCAAATCATCAGGTCATGTACGTCTTACTCGTTACCGTGGTATTGGGTCTATTTGCAGCAATGGTATTTCTCAACGTATACTTCAGGGTACGCGTAATGAAAGCCTATAAAAAGCTGGTACAGAACAAGGTAGAATTCGGCGCTTCGCACGTTTTTAATACCAGAAAAATGGAAGAAGAGATCTATCCACGCTATCCGCACATGAAAGAAGACATCGCCGTATTTGTTCGGCATTTGCAATATTCCATCCGCATGGCCACCGTACTCATCGCTTTGATCACCCTGTTCGGCGCTATTTTAATGTACTACCGCTGACCAACCACGGCATTTTTCGCGTACTTTTGCCGGGCAATTTCGTTCATACCATAACAATATCTGTTTTCGACATGCTGACCATAGGGGTTTTAGGCGCGGGACATTTGGGCAAAATCCATTTGAAATGCCTGCAAATGGCTGCTTCCACATACCATCTGGCGGGTTTTTACGACCCTATCGAATCTAATGCCGAAAAGGTAGCTGCCGACTTTGGCATACCGGCCTTTGCCAGCGTGGATGCCCTGCTCGACGCCGTAGACGTAGTGGATATCGTGACGCCTACCACCACGCATTTCGCCCTGGCCAAACAAGCGTTGGAGAGCGGTAAACACGTATTTATTGAAAAACCCCTTACCCATACCATCGAAGAAGCCGAACAACTGGTGGCCATGAGTCGCCAATACGGCCGGAAAGTACAGGTAGGCCACGTAGAGCGCTTCAATCCCGCTTTGTTGGCCCTCGAAGATGTTACCATGAACCCCATGTTTATCGAGGCGCACCGCCTGGCGGCGTTCAATCCCCGCGGCACCGATGTGTCGGTTATCCTCGATCTCATGATCCACGACCTCGACATCATTCTAAGTCTGGTGCGCTCGGAGGTCACCTTTGTAAGTGCCAGCGGCGTGGCCGTTGTGAGCGATACGCCCGACATTGCCAATGCGCGCATCGAATTTGCCAACGGCTGTGTGGCCAACCTCACCGCCAGCCGCATGTCGCTCAAACAAATGCGCAAAGTGCGTCTGTTTCAAAAAGATGCCTACATCAGTCTCGATTTTCTCGAAAAACAGGCACAGGTAGTGCGGCTATTTGATCAGGAAGATCCCCATTTGCCCGATACCGACCAATTGATGGAGCTGTCCACCCCCAAAGGCAACAAATGGATACAGGTATTTATGCCGCCGATAGAGCCTGTGAATGCCATCAAAATGGAACTGGAAACCTTTGCCGACAGCATTGAAAACGATATCCAGCCCCGCGTGAGCATCGACGACGGTTACGAAGCCCTCAAGCTGGCCTACCGCATCATCGATGAAATAGAAAAGCGATTACAACAACCTAAGCTATGAAAAATAAATTCACTTTTTTTACCACTGCCCTGGCATTGCTGCTGGCAGCCTGCGACATCATCAACCCCTCGGAGGAGGTACCAGCATACCTCTATATTGCTGACTTTACCAAACAAACTAACCCAGGCACGGAGGGTAGCAATTCCCACAAGATCACAGAAGCATGGGTATTTGTGGGTGACGAGTTTTTGGGCGCCTATCCTCTGCCTGCACTGGTACCCGTGTTGGCCCAAGGAGAATCCGAGATACGCATCGAAGCGGGCATCAAAGACAACGGCATAAGCTCAACGCCCGAAATCTATCCTTTCTACGAACCCTGGCGTACTACCCTTACCCTGGAGCCCAACCAGGTGGACACACTAAGTCCGGTGGCGCGTTACCTCGATAATGCCGGTTTTGCTTTTATCGAGAATTTTGAAGATATCGACCATATATTCCAGGACCTGCGGCAGGGCGCCGAAGAAAACCGCATCCAACTCACCGATGATGCTTTTGAAGGCGAACACGCCGGGCTTATATACCTCGACACGGCCCATGCGGTGGTAGAGTTAGCTACTTCGAACCAATTTAGCGGATTGCAGGATAAAAGCGTCTATGTGTATCTCGAACTCAACTACAAGTCGGATATACCCGTCTTATTTGGTATCATTGGCCGCGACAACGGAGTGCCTGGTGTATCGCCCTATTACGATCCCGGCTTTTTGTCGAAAGGGGAGTGGAACAAAATCTATTTCAACCTCAGCGCGCTGATGTTTAACAATCAATTTGATAACTACCAGATCGGAATATATACGGCCATACCCTATTCAGGGGGCAAGTTTGAAAGGCAGAACGCCCGGGTATGGCTTGACAATATAAAGTTGGTGTATTTCAAATAAAAGGCGATTATTTTTGCCTGAGCAACTATTCTTACGCATGACTCGTCAACGAAGTATCGACACGACAGTCTACAAAGCGGCCGACTTCGCCACCGCGATGATGGCCTGGGCTTGCTTTTTTTTGTACCGCAAGCAGGTAGAAGGTGTTTCTGTCGACTACACCATCCTTGGCGACCCCAATTTCTGGTACGGCATCATACTCATACCCACGGGATGGCTGTTGTTTTACAGCATTTTTGATCAATACCGCGATATATACCGCTTGTCGAGGCTGGCGACCCTCACCCGTACGCTTTTTCTGAGCTTTTTGGGGGTGATGTTCCTGTTTTTTACCCTCATTCTCGACGATGTAGTGACCAACTACAAGACCTATTACGCTTCCTTTTTTACGCTTTTCGGGTATCATTTTTTCTTTACGGGTATTGTGCGTATGGTGCTTCTTACGCGTGCCAGCCGTCGGCTGAAGGCGGGGAAAGTGGCGTTTAATACACTTATCATAGGGGGTAACAACAATGCCGTTGAATTATACAAAGAGATCACGGCCCGAACGAAAAAGCTGGGTTATCACTTTGTAGGATTCATAGAAGCCAACGGCCGCAACGACCACGAACTGGCCGGCTATCTGCCCAGCCTGGGCGGCATAGCGCAGTTGAGCGACGTGGTTCGCCAGCATCATATCGAAGAGGTGATCATAGCAATTGAAACCTCCGATCACAACCGCTTGCGCGATATTTTGAACATCCTTTTTGATTTTGGCGAGCAGGTATTGGTCAAGATCATTCCCGATATGTACGATATTCTGCTCGGCAATGTGAAGATGAACCATGTGTACGGGGCGGTGCTGATAGAGATCAGGCAAGACCTCATGCCCAAGTGGCAGCGCCTCATCAAAAGATTAATCGATATTGCAGCATCGGCGATTTTGCTGGTATTGCTTTTTCCTTTGTATGCCTATATTGCTTTTCGCGTAAAATTATCCTCCCCCGGGCCGATATTTTACCGGCAGGAGCGCATCGGACTAAACGGCAAGCCCTTTTTTATTTATAAATTCCGTTCGATGTTTGTCAACGCCGAGCAGGACGGCCCGCAGTTGTCTAGTGACCAGGACAACCGCTGCACGCCCTGGGGCGCCGTAATGCGCAAATGGCGCCTCGATGAGCTACCCCAATTCTGGAACGTACTCTCCGGAGAGATGTCGCTGGTAGGCCCCCGCCCCGAACGCCAGTATTATATCGACCTCATTGTGCAACGCGCACCCCATTATAAGCACTTGCTTAAAGTGCGACCCGGCATTACTTCCTGGGGGCAGGTAAAATACGGCTACGCTTCCAACGTGGATCAAATGATCCAAAGGCTAAAATTTGATATTTTGTATATCGAAAATATGTCGCTTGCACTCGATTTTAAGATTATGTTCTATACGGTGCTGGTGTTGTTGCAGGGGAAAGGGAAGTAATGATGTGCTGATGGGTTAATGTGCTGATGTGCTAATGGGTTAATGTGCTAATTTGCTAATGAGTTAATGTGCTGATGAGTTAATATGCTGATGAGTTAATGTGCTGATAATTAATTTATTAATAAAAAAATCAGCAAATCAGCAAATCAGCACATCAGCACATCAGCAAATCAGCACATCAGCATCCCGACCTCCTTCCAGTCGGTACGGGACTCCCTACGGTCGCATCAGCAAATTAGCAAATTGACTATGAAAAACGTTGTAACAACCTTGTTAATGCTCGGTTTTGTGGCCGTGTGGGGCCAGGCGCAGCAGGTCATAGAAGTGGCCCAGCTTACTTTGCGCGTAGCGCCGGGGAGTACGGAAGAACTCTATTACGGTTTTGCGGAGGGCGACCGCGTATTGCTGACCGTAGAGGAGTTGGGGGGTAAGTCGATCAAGGAAATAGAAATGGCCGTATACCCCGACCAGGTAAAGTTGCTGGAGCGGGAAACGGCCGGATTTACCAATCGCGAAATAATAGTGCAGCGCAGCGCCGTGTATGCCATCCGGCTGAAAAATACGGCTTTGTTGGGCGAGCGCAATTGCAGGGTCATTGTAAAACGCATTCCGGCAGAGGCTCGCTATGCTGCTTTTAATACCGCTGTACAGTGGGTAGAAAGGGTAGACACCGTATACCGGTCGGGCGGGGAAGAACACAGCGGGTACCAGCGCAGAGAAGTTGAGAAAACCAAAAAAGTGCTCGTGTCGGCGGATACGCAGGTGGTAACCCTGCTGGAACGCAGCGAGCGCATTTTCGCCAAAGCGGGAGTATTATACGGCGACCGCGAGTCGGCGCTCGAATTTACCCTGCCGGCCAATACCTATTATCCGGATGCCAAAAACCCCTATCGCAAAACAGAGGTCGTTTCGTGGGCGTATTGGATCGGCGTGGGCGACGAAGCCGACCGCAGCTTTCAGCAAGCCAATACCAAAGCGCTGAGCAAAATGGCCGATGCTGCAGTGAGCCTGCGCCTGGTAGCTACCGGCGGTTATGGCGCGCTGGCCGTATTGGCATTGAAGGGCGTAGCGCTTTTCACCAACCCGCCCAAAGGCGACAACGTGCATTACCAATTGCTGAAAATAGACGTGGGTGGCAAGCACCAGGTACTCGACCAGGGCAGCAGTGTGACGGCATATCGCCGCATCGACAAACCCCTGCAGGGGACTTTTTCCATCAAACTCACCAACGACAACTACGTAGACGGAATAAATGTAAATGTGAAAGTGCTTGCCGTTACGATCTCTCGCGTTTACGCCGATGAGACCTATACCGAAGTGGTCGAAGAACGCATCACCGACGAAGCGTTGTTGGGCAAACCCACCGTGCGCATTACGCGTATTCCCGTATTATCCAACCAGTAATTCTGAAATTTGTCAGTGCGGCGACCAACCAAAATGCGGCTGGCGGGGTCTTTGGTAGTAACTTGTATTTACTTTGATGAAGTTTAGGATATTTTTAACATAAATATCTGAAACATAAACAATAAAGAATACGTACCATAGTTCTAATAGAAGAATTTTTTGTTGACTTTAAGTTTCATAAACTAGTGAGTGTAAAGTGAAGCGGCCCTTCTGCAAAGGAGGGCCGCCTTTTTTTATTTGACAAATGCCGGTTGCAATACGCTTTTTACGTCGCTGAACGGCACAAATAATTTGATCTCTCCCACTGCGTAAGCGGCAATTTCATAAGGGGGGTAGTTAAATAAAATACCTTTGCCGGTGAGGCAGAAATTGTCGGTATAGCTAAAACTTTCTTCAAAGAGTAATTCTGTCAGGGGCGCTTTGGCGGCCAGGCCGAATTTTTTGCGCAGGGATTTTTCAAGTGCGGCATCGAGTGTGGCTTCAAAGCCGGGTTTGAATACGTCATTTATTCCCAACAGCCGCTTTTTCGACAAGTCGTAGCTGGCCAGCCCCGTAGCGTAGTTGCCATGTGCGCCTCCCGAGAAGACATAGGAGAAAAAAGCCAGGCTGAGCAGGTTGTTTTCATTCCACACGACCGACACATCCGACTGCAAGTCGTAGGAATACATATACTTATTGTCTTCCGAAAAGGTAGTCGTATCCTCCACGAATTCACTCATATCTTTTTGATAGGCGGCGACAAATTCATCCTGTTGTTTTTTCAACAGATCGGCAGCGCTTGAAAAAACCGTGCTTGCCGAATCGCCGAGGATTCCCCCTGCGATTTCCGCCCGCAGAAATTGGTCGAGGGCGGGATCGTTGATCCCTTGCGGCCAGAGGGTGGAGAGGCTGGTAGTTGCGCCGGGTGAATTGGGATCGTCGGGTCGCAGTTTGGTTTCTCCCAGGAGTCCGGTACAGGTAAAGGCTATGCTGCCGGCAGGTTGACCAGCGGCTTTCAGTTGGATGGGCAATTCGCCGGATCCTTTCCATGTGCCGGTCAATTTTTGGGCGTCTAAGGCATCGATAAGCCATTCCGGGCTATTTTCTGCGCTGCCGTATTCGAGTAGAATGATTTTACCCGTAGAATCCGGCGAACCTTCGATGAGGATAGGCTCCTGGTAGTTGTCGTACCAATAAAAGCCGTAATAAAAGGTTTCCTTGAGGCCGTCGGGGTTGGTTCTGTGGCGCATGCACAGATGCAGGCCTACGGCCAGCTCGCCAATTGTACCGGTATACTGGCGATAAATACCCTGTTGAATGCCGGCGTTATCGGCGCCGGCTGTTTGTTCTTCTGTTTGGGGCGTGGGTTGGCAACTTGATACCGAAAAAAACAAAAAGGCCAGCCCGCAGACGAGAAAATAGTGTCGCATATGATGTTGAATGTTTGATGTGCTAATTTGCTGATGTGCTGATGTGCTGATGTGCTGATTTGCTGATTTGCTAATTTGCTAATTTGCTAATTGTTTTAATATATTAGTTATCAGCACATTAACTCATCAGCACATCAGCACATTAACATCCCGACCTCCTTGCAGTCGGTACGGGACTCCCTTCGGTCGCATCAGCACATTAATGATCGTGGTGATCGCCAGGCCCGTGTACATGGCCGTGTTCGATTTCAGAAGGTGTAGCCAGGCGGATTGAATCAATCACGCCGGTAAAATACAGATCCTGGCCGGCCATAGGGTGGTTGAAGTCAATCAATACCGTATCGGCATTGACGGCTTTTACCGTGCCCATCAGGCGATTGCCGTATTGGTCGGCCATGGGGATAGTTCTGCCAACCTGGAGCAGCTCGGTAGCCAGGCGGCCATCGACAACGAAAGTAGAAGAGGGCAGTTCGACTAATGCATCGGGGTCTACTTCTCCGTATGCTTCGGAGGCAATAATGCCGAAGGCAAACTCATCGCCGATTTTTTTGCCCGCCAGGTTGCGTTCGAATTCAGGAATCATACTTCCGGCGCCGTACAAAAACACCAGGGGCTCGCTGCCAAATGTTTCTTCGACTAAGGCGCCCTGTGCGTCGCCTTCTTGGAGGCGGTAGTGCAATGTCACTACCATGTTGTTTTCAATAATCATTGTAAAATAGTTTGAAAATAAAGTGGTCAAAAAGAACGACCTGCGGGGAAACCTCCCGGAAGGATCCACTCTTTTTTAGAAATAAACACGGCTAAGGTAGGAAAAAGTTGTAGCAGATTTGTCAATAAAAGGCCATTCGCGTGCGTTAATCGGTAAACATTCATTTACTACATCAACTAACTACTTCCTCATGACGCGAAACGCTATGGCCTGGCTCATCACAGCCACTCTCGCTTTTGTATTGGTTGTGCCCGCACAGGCTCAACAATCCAGAAATAAAAAAGAAGACAAAGAACAAACTACTGCTACCGGGAAGGAAGAAAAGAAGCCGCTTTTTAAGAAGAATAAAAAAGAAGAGGAGCCGGCCACATCCAAAGACATGCGCACGCTGTCGGAATCACACCGCGAAGCGAGGACAGAGGTGAGAGCCGCCCGCAAGGAAAAACAAGCGGCCCAGGCTCGCGAAAGGGCCGCTAAAGCCCGCGCCGATGCTATTAAGGCAGAAAAACAAGCTATGCGCGCCGAAAAGAGAGCCACCCGCAAGGATAAGCAGGCGGATAAGGCCAGGAAAAAATCGGAGTAGTTCTCTGTTGTCGGTTGTGGGTTATGGGTTATGGGTTGTGAGTTATGGGTTATCTATTCATTAGTAGTACTTAACTTACAACCTACAACCCACAACCCACAACCCACAACTACTTCTTCACCTCCGCCAGCGGATTGGGTTTGCGCAGAATGGCAAGCGCTTTATTGATCATCACATCGTCTTCGTTCCAGATCGCATAATAGCCTTCTTCGCCAAAGAGGTGTTTGGCGATGCGCGATTTCAGGAGGCGGTTGATTTCGGACTTGCATACTGTATTTTGACGGGCGTCGGGTTTCACGCCCTGACTTTTCGCGTAAGCGAGAAAATCATTCCACACAGCGTCGCTGACCTTGTATGATTTCTTGAATTTATCGAGCGAGTATTTTTTAAATCCTGCCTTTTGTTTTTCCATCAGGCGAAAAACAAACTGGGGGATGTGCTGCCGCAGTTCGGCGTAGTAATCGTTGGTCAGGATAGAATCCATGGGCACGAAAACATCGGGCGTAATGCCGCCGCCGCCGTATACTACGTGGCCTTTGGCAGTGAAAAAGCGGGTTGTATCCCGGGGTTTCGACAAATCGCCCTTGTACAATTCGCCGGAGGCATACCGGTCGATCACCTCTTCGTCGTATTTATTGTTGTTGCGATAGGGTTTTTGGATAGAGCGGCCCGAAGGCGTATAGTAGCGTGCTACGGTGAGCCGCAGAGCCGAGCCGTCGCGAAGCATATATTGCTCTTGTACGAGGCCTTTGCCAAAAGAGCGCCTGCCGATGATGATGCCCCGGTCCTGATCCTGGATAGCGCCGGCGAGGATTTCGCTGGCCGAAGCCGAGCCCTCATCGATCAGCACCACCACATCGTCCACATCGAAGAAGGGGCGGCCGTTGCTTTCGTAATCGGCCCGGTTTACCGCGCGGCCTTCGGTGTATACCAGCAGTTTGTCTTTATCGCGAAAAAACTGGCTGAGGATATTGGTAGCTTGCTGCAGATAGCCGCCGGGGTTGTGGCGCAGGTCAATCACGAGGTCTTTCATACCCTTTTTGGTAACCAGTTCTTCAAACGACTTCATAAACTCTTCGTAGGTAGTAGCGCTGAATCGGTTGATCTTGATATAGCCGGTTTTATTATCGAGCATCATGCTGATATCCACGCTGTGCATGGGTATCTTGTCGCGGCTGATATTAAAAAAGCGCAATTTCGATTCGGCGCCTCTTCGGATGCCGACTTTCACGCGGCTGCCTTTTTCGCCGCGCAACAAGTCGACGATATCTCTTGATTCCAGGTTTTTGCCGGCTACCACTGAGTCGCCAATCATTACAATTTTATCGCCGGCGAGTATACCTGCGGCTTCCGAGGGGCCGTCGGCAAGTGGGGCTACCACGACAACCGTGTCTTCTAGTATGATAAATTCTACGCCGATGCCGTCGAAGTTGCCATCGAGGTGTTCGTTGACTTCCTGCACTTCATCGGCGGGGATGTAGCTGGAATGTGGGTCGAGGTTTTTGAGCACGTTGTCGATGGCTTCCTGGATCAGCTCTTCTCGGTCTACCTCGTCTACGTATTTGGCCTCGATATACCGCAGCAGTTCTTCGATTTTGCCCTGGCCCACCGATTGGTCCGACAGCTCGTCTTCCGCCTTGTCAATGGCAACGGCCGGGGCGGTCGACTGCATCTTCATGCCGATGAGCATGCCGCCCACCAGCACCACAGAAAACAGCAGCGGAAACCATATATAATACCTGGATGACCCGGGCTTTTGAGTAGTTGGAATCATGTTTGTGTGATAAAATTCCTATAAACTACAAATCTAAGGCTATTTATGTTGGATTTAAAGCCGGTTTTTTTGGCTTTGCCCCAATCATACTTCTTATTCAACGCATTTTTTTTATTATTGCATACACAATGGCATATTTCTTCAATTACATCAACTAAAGGGGGTGTTTTATTTAAAATACAAAAAAATCACCCCTATTTGTTAAGACTAAATAAACGCAGGTGAGCTATGAGCAAAGAAAAAGAGATTGACAAGCTCGACAGACAAATTTTATCCATTCTGATGCAAAACGCCAAAAAGGCGTATACGGAGATAGCCCAGCAGTTGTTTGTTTCCGGCGGCACGATCCATGTACGCATGAAAAAGCTGGAGGATGCGGGCATCGTGAAAGGCTATAGCCTGGATATCGACCACGGAAAGCTGGGTTACGATATATGCGCTTTTTTAGGAATATATCTCGACAAAAGCTCATTGTACGACGATGTGTCCAGTGAGCTGCAAAAGATACCCGAAATCGTGGCCGCGCATTATACGACGGGTTTGTACAATATTTTTGCCACCATAATCTGCCGGGATACCGATCATCTCAGAGATGTGTTACACGACAAGATCCAGAAGATTGCCGGCATACAGCGCACCGAGACGTTTATTTCACTGGAGGAAAGTATCAACAGGCCGCTGTTTATTGAGGAGACGGAGGATGGGGAGGGATAGGGGAGAGACTGTACGACTGTACGACTGTAGGACTGTACGACTCGTACGAACAATGATCATATAGTCGTAAAGTCGTAAAGTCTTACAGTCGTACCGTCTTTCACAGGGTGGCTACAAACAATACATAATTAAACAGCCGGCCTTTTTTGAGAAGATAAGAGGAGCGGATATGCAGTCCCTCGCCGGCTAACATGGTCTCGTAATCGGCGTTATCGTGTTGATGGGGATGCAGGAGATCGGCCTGGAACAGGCGAAACACGTATTTGAGCCAGGGGCGGCGGTGCACGTCAACGCTGAGCACAAGTGTGCCGCCTGGCGCCAGGGCGGCGGCGAGGCGGTGAAGCGCCTCGGGCAGCTTGTCGACGTGGTTGATGACATTGAGGCAAAAGACGTAGTCGTAGGCTTTTTCTTCGTCCAGGGCTTCGAGCGGCTGGGCTGAAAAACGGACGTAGGGATAGCGTTCGGGATCAACAAAATCGAAATGCCGGCGGTATTGATCTAGTAGCGGGTCGAGGGCGTCCACCTGGCATTGGTCGAGGGCGATGAAAATACCGGCGGGACCGCAGCCCGCGTCGAGTATCACGCTTCCCGGCGACGGCGACACGCCGGCGGTGGCCAGCACGCTTTGCCAATACGCCCTCTTGCGTTGTAGATACGCTTCGTGGTCGGTTTTGCCCAGGTAGGCCCGCCACCAGCGCAATTCTCCCCATTGAGCTATTTGCCAACGCAAGTTCATGTCGTTTGTAAACTTTGGTTGATGTATCTTTGTTCTTGACGCAAAATTAATCGTTTTATCATGCTGTTTGCAATTGGTACTCGTGTGCGATTTATTCACTCCAACGACGAAGGGGTGGTGACCGCGCTGCTCGGCGACGGCATGGTGAACGTGTTGCTCGACGATAATTTCGAAATTCCCGCTTTTCTCGACGACCTGGTGCGCGCCGACGAGGATTTTCCCACGGTGAAAGCTAAAATAGTGCCCGGCAAGCAGGAAAAGCCGGCGCCCGCGCCGGCGCCTACGGCCCCCGAACGCCCGGCTGCTGAGACCCAATATACGATCATTAAAGGCGCGGGAATCCAGGTGGCTTTCGACCCCGTGATCAAAAGCGACGCCAATGCCGAGAAGTATCTTATTTATTTGATTAATGATACGAATTTTGATGTACTTTTTTCCTATGGCTTATCGCTCAATAATCATCTCAAATACCAGCACAACGGCAAACTCAACGGCATGTCGACCTACCTGGTCGGCGAACTTCAATTTGACGACCTCAATGATTCTCCCGAAGTAGACCTGCAGTGCTGGCGCATCCTCACCGACGGTACCGGCCCGCGTTTGCACAAAAGCCTGAAAATCAAGCCAAAACAGTTTTTTAAACGCCTCGTCACGGCTCCCTTACTCAACAAACCCGTGCATTTGTTCCGCGCCATCGAAAATTTAAAAGACGCCGTGACCCGGCAAATGGAAGAAGAAGACCTGCGGGCCTACACCAAACGCAAAGCCAAACCGGTATTCAACGACGACTCGGGAAGCCTGGTAGACCCCCACGAAGTCAAAGAATTAGCCGAGTTCATCCCAGAACTCGACCTCCATATCGAGCAACTGGTGGAGAACCCCCGGAAGTTGAGCAACTCCGAAATCCTGCACATCCAACTGCGTCATTTCGACGCGTATATCGACAAAGCCCTGCGCCTGGGCATCAAACGCGTTTTTGTGATCCACGGCATTGGCAAAGGCCGCCTGCGCGACGCCATCGCTACCCGCCTGCTCCGCCTCCCCGAAGTAGATACCTTTAAAAACGAATTCCACCCCCGCTACGGCTATGGAGCTACGGAGGTGATCTTTTTGGGGTGAGGTGTTCCTTTTTTTGTTTGTGACGTTGTAGTAAGAGGACTGTACGACTGTACGACTGTACGACTGTACGACTGTACGACTGTACGACTGTACGACTGTACGACTGTACGACTGTATGACTGTACGACTGTACGACTGTACGACTGTACGACTTTACGACTTTACGACTGTACGACTGTACGACTGTATGACTGTACGACTGTACGACTGTATGACTGTACGACTGTATGACTGTACGACTGTACGACTGTACGACTGTATGACTGTACGACTGTACGACTGTATGACTGTACGACTGTATGACTGTACGACTGTACGACTGTACGACTGTACGACTATACGACTGTACGACTGTACGACTGTATGACTGTACGACTGTACGACTGTACGACTGTACGACTGTACGACGTAATATTGGACAAATAAAGATACGTGAAGTTTCCCTGATCCTAAAGTCGTAAAGTCTTACGGTCGTAAAGTCCCAAAACCCAATCGCCCATGCGTATCCAGATTATCATTGCTGCGCTGCTCCTGCCTTGCGCCGTGTGGAGCCAATCCCTCCGCGACTCCCTGATATTCATCAAATCGGGGGAGGTTTATTTCGATTTCGGCAAAGCCGATATCCGCCCCGAAGCCGATTCGGTGCTGCACTTGTTTGCCGCCGAAGCCTTGAAATCGGCCAACAGCCGCTTGTATATCACGGCGCATACCGACGCCATCGGCAGCAACGAAAATAACCGACTGCTGTCGCAGCGCCGCGGACAAGCCGTAAAAGACAGCCTCCTGGCCCGCAACGTACCCGTTGAGAGGCTGGAAATCAAGGAATTCGGCGAAGAACGCCCCCAGGCCACCAATGATACCGACAAAGGCCGGCAGTTAAACCGGCGGGTGACGATCGACTTGTACCGCAAACTTCGCCTGACCACGATGGAGGGAAATATCGTGGATTCGCTCAGCGGCAAAGGCATTGTGGCCGATGTGCTGATCAATACCGGACTGTGGCGCGATTCTATCCGCACCGATAGCAGCGGCTATTACCGGGCGCCCCTGCCCCTCGGCGCTACAGTGACTATCGACGTTTTCGCCCCGGGCTATTTTTTTGATACCCGGCAGTTTAAGGCCGATAACCCCAAAATGAAACCGCTGAAGATCCCCCTCGACGATATCCAGCCGGGCGATATGGTCGATATCAAGAATTTATATTTTTTGGGCAACCAGGCTATTCTGCTCGAAAGGTCAAAGCCCGAATTGCCCAAGCTACTTAAGTTTATGAACCTCAACCCCGGCATGAAGGTCGAGATTGCCGGCCATGTCAACCACCCCAATCTGCCCCCCGTGACGGTCGACTCCTGGGAGTACGGCCTGTCGGTGCGGCGCGCCAAGCTGGTGTACGATTATTTGATCGAAAAAAAGGTGGAGGCTTCCCGGCTGACTTATAAAGGCTATGGCAACTGGCAGATGCGCTACCCGAAGGCCCGGTCTAACAGAGATCAGGAACTCAACCGCCGCGTGGAGATCAGGGTGTTGGAGACCGGGGAGAAGCTGGGGAAGATTGGGAAGGACGGGTATTGAGGACTGTACGACTGTACGACTGTATGACTGTACGACTGTACGACTGTATGACTGTATGACTGTACGAACAAGTATATATTGAATCGTACAGTCGTACAGTCGCATAGTCGTACAGTCGCAAAGTCGTAAAGTCGCCTACAACGTGCCTCTCAGCGCTTGTTCGCGTTCGATAGATTCGAAGAGGGCCTGGAAATTGCCTTTGCCGAACGAGCGGGCGCCCACGCGCTGGATGATCTCATAGAACACCGTGGGGCGATCTTGTACCGGCTTGGTAAAGATCTGGAGCAGGTAGCCTTCCTCGTCGCGGTCGATGAGGACATTGAGGCGCTGGAGCTCCTTCAGGTCTTCTTTGATCTCGCCTACGCGCTGGGTAACGGTTTCGTAATACGTGTCGGGCACGTAGAGGAAGTCGACGCCGTGTTTGCGGAGGTAATTCACCGTATAAATGATATCGTCGGTAGCTACGGCGATGTGTTGCACGCCGGCGCTGCGGTAGAAATCGAGGTATTCTTCGATCTGTGACTTCTTGCGGCCCTGGGCCGGCTCGTTGATCGGGAATTTGATGTAGCCGTTGCCGTTGGAGACCACCTTGCTCATCAGGGCTGTGTATTCGGTAGAGATGTCCTTGTCGTCGAAGGTCACCAGCAGTTTGAAGCCCATCACATCCTGGTAAAACTGCACCCACTTGTTCATACTGCCCAATTCTACGTTGCCCACGCAGTGGTCTACATAGCGAAGGCCGGCCGGAACGATTTCCATTTCGCTTTTCTTAGCCACAAAACCCGGCATAAAAGGGCCGTGGTAGGCGTGGCGTTCTACGAAAGTGTGGATCGTTTCGCCGTAGGTTTTGATGGCGGCGGTTTTGATCCAGCCGTGTTCGTCTTCCATCGTCTCTACAGGGAAGGCCGATTCTGCACCGCGTTCGAGGGCGGTATAGTAGGCTTCTTCGGCATTGTCGACCCACAGGGCCAGCACTTTTACGCCGTCGCCGTGTTTGTGTACGTGGTGGGCCACCTCGTGGTCGGGCCCCAGGGCCGAGGTGAGTACCAGTCTGATCTTGTCTTGCTGCACCACATAAGAGGCGCGGTCGCGCACGCCCGTCTCGGGGCCGCGGTAGGCCACCAGTTCGAAGCCGAAGGCGGTTTGGTAGTAATGCGCTGCCTGCTTGGCATTACCCACATAAAATTCGATATGGTCGGTGCCTTTGATGGGGAAGGTATCCTGTCCCACGCTTGTTTGTTGATCGGTTAAGGTATGCATTTTATTGAGGGTTTATAAATAGATAATGTGCTGATGTGCTGATTGATGTGCTGATGGGTTAATGTGCTGATGTGCTGATGTGCTGATTGGTCGATATTCATTATTCATTTTTAATTTTTAATTATCAGCAAATCAGCAAATCAGCAAATCATTCAATCCAGCTCTTATAATACTCCTGGTCTTCCACGTTCATAGCGTAATCGGTGAGGCGCAGGGGGCGGAATGTATCGATCATCACGGCGAGTTCCTGGGTGTCCTTGGCGCCGATACTTTTTTCGATCGTACCGGGGTGGGGGCCGTGGGGAATGCCGCCGGGATGCAGGGTAATCTGCCCGCGTTCTACATTTTTGCGGCTCATAAAGTTGCCGTCCACGTAATAGAGCACTTCGTCGCTATCGATATTGCTGTGATTGTAGGGAGCGGGTATGGCCAGCGGGTGGTAGTCGTAGAGGCGCGGCACAAACGAGCAGATTACAAAATTGTGTCCGTCGAAAGTCTGGTGGACGGGCGGCGGTTGGTGCACGCGGCCGGTAATCGGTTCAAACTGGTGGATCGAAAAAGCGTAGGGGTACGTGTAGCCGTCCCAGCCTACTACGTCAAACGGGTGGTTGAGGTAGTAGTAGGGGTAGATCATGTCCTGTTTTTTGATATAAAACAGAAACTTGCCTTTTTCGTCGTGGGTTTCCAGGTCGGTGGGTTTGCGGATATCGCGTTCGCAGAAGGGGGCGTGTTCGAGTAGTTGACCGAATTGGTTGCGGTAGCGTTTCGGCGTGGTGATGGGGCCGTGCGATTCCACAATCAGCAGGCGGTTGTCGGGTGTGTCGAAATGCAACTGGTAGGTGGTGCCGCGGGGAATCACCACGTAGTCGCCGTATTCGAAGCGCAGCTTGCCGTACATGCTCTGCATATAGCCTGTTCCTTCGTGTATAAAAATCACCTCGTCGGCGTCGGCATTTTTAAAATAATAATCGGTCATGCTTTTGCGCGGGGCTGCCAGGATGATCTTACAGTCGTCGTTGACCAGCACGGGTTTGCGGCTTTTGAGGTAGTCATCCTCGGGGGTGAGCTGGAAGCCTTTTAGACTGCGGGGTTTGAGTTGTTTGTCAAACACCACATTGGGCGCAATGCTGTACGGGTCGCCCACCTGCACGATCTGCGTGGGCGGGTTGCAATGGTATAAAATGGAGTACGTATCGCTAAACCCCTCGGTAGAAAAAAGCTCCTCCTGGTATAGGCTGCCGTCGGGTTTGCGGAATTGTATGTGCCGCTTGTGCGGAATTTGGCCTAGGCTGTGGTAATGCATGATGAAAATGCGGTTTTATCGGTTAGTCGTTGATATTTTCAAATACGGCGTCGAGGATTTGCACCAGCTCGCCGAGTTGTTCCCGGGAGATGCCCTGCCAGGCTTTTTTCCTGCCGGCGTTGATGATGGGGGTTACTTCTTCAATTTTTTGGCGGCCCTGCTCGGTAAGCGATACCCTGAAGCGGCGGCGGTCTTCATCGTCGGTGATGCGAATGGTTAATCCTTTTTTGCACAATAAATCGAGGATACGCGTAACGGTAGGGGCGTCTTTAAAAGAAGCTTTGGCTATTTCGAGCTGGTTGAGTCCGTCGTGGCGCTTCAACAAATGCAGGATTACCCACTGGTCTACGGTTATATCTGCTTCGGCAGCGCTGAGTTGCTCCTGAAAAAAATGCTTCATGCGCTTAGCGGTGCGCTCTAGTACAAACCCGGGTATCTCTATCTGTGCATCCGGTTTGATGGATTCGGTATATGGTACCATGAGATGGTGGAATTGTTTGTGCAAAAATAATTAGCATAGCAATTATTTCAAAGTTATTTCTTTTTAATTTTCGTTGAAATGGTTTATTAGTTTATGGGTTTATGGGTTTATTCCTGTGCCATAAACCTATAAACCTATAAACCCACAAACAACATACCATGCGCTACCTCCTCTTTTCCGCCTTAATCCTTGTAGTTGCCTGTTGGCAGTGCAAAACCGCCGCGCCCAGCCTGAGCGGTTCACAATGGAAAGTCGTCGAGTTGTACCCCGATGGACAAACCACCGCCTTGTTGCCCACCAAAGACTACATTCTGGAATTCAAGACCGACGCCACGCTGAATATCAAGTTGGATATCAACAACTGTTTCAGCGGCTATGCCCTGCCCGAAGCCGGCAAGATTAATATAAGTCCGCTGGCCTGTACCAAAGCCTGTTGCGATAGCGACCTGGCCACCCAGATTGCCCGCTCGCTTCAATTTATGGTGGACTACCGTATCGAAGGCGACCGCCTGGAGCTGACCGGTCAGGATAGGTTGGTGCTGGAGAGGCTGTGAAGGGGAGGGAGAGAGTGTGAGAGGGTGGGAGGGAGAGATTTCTATTCTGCCTTATAGCTCTTGTTCAGTTCACAGTTCACAGTTCACTGTTCACAAATTTTTTTTCCTCATCCCTAAACAAATGTATATACATTGATGTTTAAACATTATTATTCATCAAAAAAGGGAAAAACCATGTCAACAGCAACAGCAACACAGACGGCCACCTGGGCCATTGATAATGCACATTCGGAGATCAGCTTCAAGGTAAAACACCTGATGATCACCAACGTAACGGGGTATTTCCGCGAATTCGGCGGCCATATCACACCCTCTGAGCAGGGTTGGGAAGGCGCTTCGGCAGAATTTGTTGCCATGACGGCCAGCGTAGATACCAACCAGAAAGACCGCGACGCGCACCTGCAAAGCGACGATTTCTTTAATGCAGCTCAGTACCCCGAACTGCGCTTCGTGTCTACGTCATTTGAAAAAGCCGGCGGCAACCAGTACAAGATGACCGGCAATCTGACGATCCGCGACATTACGAAAACGGTCGCGTTTAATGTAGAATCACTTGGCGAGGTACAAGATCCCTATGGTAATACGAAGGCGGGGTTTGAAATTTCAGGCGCCATCAACCGCCAGGATTTCGGCCTGCGCTGGAGCGCCGTTACGGAAGCCGGTGGCATTGTAGTAAGCGACGAGGTACGCCTGCAATTGAATGTGCAGGTGGTGAGGGGGTAGTTCTCTGTTGTGGGTTGTGGGTTATGGGTTGTGAGTTATCAGTTATCAGTTTTAAAAATAATGAACCCACAACCGACAACCCACAACTCACAACCGACAACCCCCTTACGCCTCAGTCTTCACCGGCTGCCTAAACACCACCACCTCATCAAACACATCGAGTACGATGCGGCTGTTGGGCACAATTTCGCCTAGCAGCATTTGCTTGGAAAGCTGGTTGAGTACGCGTTTTTGGATCACGCGTTTCAGTGGGCGGGCGCCGAATTCGGGGTGATAGCCCTCCTCGGCGAGCCAGTCCATGGCTTGGGGCGTGATGGTGAGTTTGATATCCTGTTTTGCCAGCATCTTGCGCAGGTCGTTGAGTTGGAGTTCCACGATACCCCGGATATCCGATTTGGAGAGCGGGCGGAACATGATTACCTCGTCGATGCGGTTGAGGAATTCGGGGCGCACGCTTTGCTTCAGGATTTCGAACACCAGATTTTTCGTCTTTTCAATCACCTCGTCTTTATCTTCCTCTTTCATACGCTCGAAATTCTCGCGGATAATATCGGAGCCGATATTCGAGGTCATGATGATGATCGTATTCTTGAAATTGGCCACCCGGCCTTTATTGTCGGTCAGGCGGCCGTCTTCCAGCACTTGCAGCAGGATATTCCATACATCGGGGTGCGCTTTTTCTATCTCGTCGAGCAGTACTACAGAGTATGGTTTGCGGCGCACGGCCTCGGTGAGTTGTCCGCCTTCGTCGTAGCCTACATAACCCGGAGGCGCGCCTACCAGTCGGGATACCGTGTGACGTTCCTGGTATTCGCTCATATCGATGCGGGTCATCAGATTTTCGTCGTTGAAGAGGTATTCTGCCAGCGCTTTGGCCAACTCGGTTTTGCCCACGCCGGTGGTACCCAGGAAGAGGAACGAGCCTATGGGGCGGCGTTCGTTGGAGAGGCCGGTGCGGCTGCGGCGGATGGCGTCGGCCACGGCTTCTACGGCTTCTTCCTGGCCGATTACGCGTTTGTGCAGTTCTTCTTCGAGGTGCAGCAGCTTATCGCGTTCGCTTTGCAGCATGCGGGTCACGGGGATGCCGGTCCACTTGCTCACGATTTCGGCGATATCTTCGGCGTCCACGTCTTCTTTCACCAGCAATTTGCTGCGGCCTTGCATATCCTTGATCTTGGCCGTATATTCTTCAAATCGTTTTTGCACTTCGGGAACGCGGCCATAGCGGATTTCGGCTACCAGGCTGAAATTGCCTTCGCGTTCGGCGCGGTTGGCATCCTGGCGCAGTTGTTCGATTTCCTCCTTTGATTTTTGCAGGCCGAGCACCAGTTCGCGTTCGGTTTCCCATTGCGCGCGCAGGGCGTTGCGGCGGTCTTCGAGGTTGGCCAGGTCTTCGTTGATCTTGTTGATCTTCTGGGTATCGTTTTCGCGTTTCATCGCCTCGCGTTCGATCTCGAGCTGGCGGATCTTGCGTTCCACTTCGTCGAGTTCTTCGGGCATCGAATTCATTTCGAGGCGCAGGCGGGCGGCGGCCTCGTCGATGAGGTCGATAGCCTTGTCGGGCAGGAAGCGGTCGGTGATATAGCGGGTAGAGAGTTGCACGGCGGCCACCACTGCCTCGTCGAGGATATTGATTTTGTGGTGGGTTTCGTAGCGTTCCTTGAGTCCGCGCAGGATAGAGATGGCGTCCTCCTCGCTGGGCTCGTCCACCGTCACCACCTGAAAGCGGCGTTCGAGGGCTTTATCGCTTTCAAAATACTTCTGGTATTCGTTGAGCGTCGTGGCGCCAATGGCACGCAGTTCGCCACGGGCCAGTGCAGGCTTGAGGATATTGGCGGCGTCCATGGCGCCCTGGGTTTTGCCGGCGCCTATCAGCGTGTGGATTTCGTCGATAAAGAGGAAAATATTGCCGCCGGCACTAACTACTTCGTTGACCACCGCTTTGAGGCGTTCTTCGAATTCGCCCTGGTATTTGGCGCCCGCGATCAGCGCGCCCATATCGAGGGCGTAGATGTCTTTGTCGAGCAGGTCTTCGGGCACGTCGCCGTTCACGATGCGGTGGGCGAGGCCTTCTACGATGGCGGTTTTGCCCACGCCGGGTTCGCCGATGAGTACCGGATTGTTTTTGGTGCGGCGGGCCAGGATGTGCAATACGCGGCGAATCTCTTCTTCGCGGCCGATCACGGGGTCGAGTTTGCCGTTGCGGGCGCGTTCGTTGAGGTTGACGGCGTATTTGTTGAGGGCGTTGTACGACTGCTCGGCGCTGGAGCTGGTCACCCGGCCGCCTTTGCGCAGTTCTTTGATGGCCGCCTTGAGGTTGTTCTCATTAAGTCCGGCGTCTTTGAGCATTTGCGACACGCTGTCTTTTACGGCCAGCAAGGCGAGCAGCAGGTGTTCTAGGCTCACATATTCGTCGCCGAATTCTTTGAGATACGAGTTGGCGCGCTGGAGTACTTCATTGGTGCTGCGGGCCAGGTATTGGCTGCCGCTGCCTCCGCTCACACGCGGGTACGACATCACAATACTTTCGGTGGCCTGTTTGACGGTCTGGTGGTTGGCGCCTACTTTTTTAAATACAAAAGGCGCTACGTTTTCATCGACTTCCAGGATACCTTTGAGCAGGTGCGCCGGCTCAATAGATTGGTGCTCGAGCTCCAATGCAATCTGCTGGGCGCGCTGCACGGCCTCCTGGGCTTTCAGGGTGAAGTTGTTGAGGTTCATACGGTTCAGTTTGTAGTTGTCAATAGCTTTATTAAACCGGGCAATTCTTGTGCCAGGGGGGAAATGGGGGGGGAGGGCTGACAATTTGGCTTGCCGTGCGATTTTTATGGGACAGGATGGCAGGGGGTATTTTACCGCAGAGTTAAACGGAGTAAAACGGAGTGGCGCAGAGTGTGATGTTGACTCTGTGCCATTCCGTTTTAGCTCTGAGAAAAATACGTATTGCACACGCTGTTTGAGGCGCCGGTGCTCAACGCAAAATTCTTCCGTCTTTTTGAAATTCCTTCCGAATTCCCTCAAGGAGGTCTTGAAAAAGCAGTTGTTTGTCGTTGCGATCCAGTGCGCGCAGACAGGCAAATTGGATGATATTGATGATCTCGGCGCCGGTGAGTTCGTATTTCTGTGCGATAGCGGGCAAGTTGATATCGCTGCCGAGTTGCACTTTGGGAGGAAAAGACTTTTGCCAAAGTTTGAGGCGTTCTTCGACGCCGGGGGCGGGGAAATAGATGATCGACTGGAAGCGCCGGCTAAAGGCGTCGTCGATATTGCTTTTGAAATTGGTAGCCAGGATGACCAGTCCGTCGTAGAGCTCCACTCTTTGCAGCAGATACGACACTTCCTGGTTGGCGTATTTGTCATGGGCGTCGCGCACGTTGGTGCGCTTGCCGAATAGGGCGTCGGCTTCGTCAAAAAAGAGGATCCAGTCTTTGTTTTCCGCTTTCGCAAAAAGGTTGGCCAGGTTTTTCTCTGTTTCGCCGATATACTTGGAGACGACCATAGAGAGGTCGATGCGGTAGACGTCTTTGCCGGTGTATTTGCCGAGCAGGGAGGCGGTGAGGGTTTTGCCGGTGCCGGGCGGGCCGTGAAACAAGGCGCGATAGCCGGGTTTGAGTTTGCGGCGCATACCCCAATCATCCATCAGCGTTTCTCCGTATTTGACCCAGGTTTCGAGTTCTTTGATCTGCTGTACGGTGTCGGGGTGCAACACCAGATCGTCCCAATCCAGCTCGGTTTCGATGCGCTGTGCGGGGAAAGTCATGCTGAAGCGCGGCGCCGCCGTCCTGCCGGTTGTAAACAAATCGACGTATTCTTGCGACAGGATGATACGGCCGCTCAGACGCGGTTCGCCTTCGGGCACTTCTTCCAGCCAGAGTATGCGTTTTTTGGCAAACGTGTGGTCTTCGCTAAAAAAGTGGAGCACTTCCAGCCGCTTTTCCGCCTCCTCGCCGGCGAGGAGGAAAAGCGCCGTTTCGCCGGTAGGCAGGAAGCCTCGGAAGTTTTTGCCGCGGGCGCCGCCCAGTTGCGGGAAGTCGCCGGCCTGCGGCAACGCGTCCGCTATGACGCGGTCGTAGAAGTCGGCCTGGAGATGGGGGGCCAAAGCCAGCAGGAAGAGGGTTTGGGCCTGCGCCGACAGGTTGTGATGGCGAAAGAAATGGCTAAGCGGGGTGTCTTCGGCTTCTTCGAAATGTACCGGCAGGCCGTTGCCGCTAAAGTGGCCGTTAGGGCTGAAATGGGTTTTGATTCGCCCGGTGATGAGGGCGGCGAGGTAGGTAAGCGGAGAAATTATGGAAGAAGCAGTTGACATAGTTAGTTACCCGATTTTCAAAGACATTGTTGTCATCCTCAGCAAGGCGCCAGAAATGACGAGATTTCTGCCGGTGTAGCAACCCGTAGTTCCCCGGAAACAACGCCGCTACTATCAACCGTAACCGTGAAAGGGCCTATTTTATACCATGTACCACCAGGACTTTTTACAAAGTCCACGTCTTCAGAAAATCTCCCGCTGGAAGCTCCCGCCGCTATGGTATAGCAACCTCCTGCATCTGACCAAACAGTAACAGGAGCATGGTAATTATTAATGACTCTACCGTTGATTGGCCAAGGCATCGAAAATTTTTGTACTTTCTTTTCCTTTCCTCCCCCCTGCTGCACCACATGCGTCAACTCATGCGCCAGCAATCTTTTACCATCTGAGCTTTCCGGGCGGTATTTGCCGGCGTTGAAAAACACATCATGACCGTGGGTAAAAGCCTGGGCGCCCAGTTCCTTACTCATCCTTATGGCCTCGGGATCGGTGTGGATGTTGACGCCGCCGAAATTCACGCCGAAGGCGTTTTCCATGTCCGCGCGGGTTTGATCGGAGAGGGTCTTGCCTTTGCCGGCGCGCTGTTGGAGGCGACTGCTTAGCGCCGGGCCGGCAGAAGTAGGGCTGCCGGTTTCCCCTTTGGTTTGTAGCGCTGTTTGTTCCTTCTCCTCGGGTTCTGCGGCCATTTGCACGGGTTCTTCTTCTTCCGGTTCTGCGGCCATTTGCACGGGTTCTTCCTCTTCGGGAACGGTTTCGCGTTGTACGTCGGGTTTTTCCTGCACGAGCTTGTCCTGTTCCATGCGGGATTCGGCGGTGCTAAGCTTTTCATCCTCTTGCGGCGTAGCCAGCGTAGCGCGTTGGATGGCGCTGATTTCCCGGCGTTGGACCACCGGGGTTTGTCCCTGGCCGCTGACTACCCGGTCGGCGACAGCATCGGCTTCGCGCTCGTAGGCGTCGCCGGGTTGGCCTATAGTAAGCTTGGTTTGTACGGGCTGACTATTAGCGGCTGCGAAAAAGGGCTGCTTTTCTGTCTCATTCGATTTAGCAAAAAACGGTTTTTCCCGCTGCTGGTCGTCGTTTTGATGCGGGTTGCGATGTCGCCGCGACCGGAATATGTTTTTCATTTGCTGCCGATTTTGGATAAAAATTCTGTCGCCAGCGCCCGGTAGTCTTTGGCGCCGTTGGCGTTTTTATCAAAAGAAAAAATATCAGTACCGGCTCGCTGGGCTTTTGCCAGCGCAATACTCGTGCGGATGCAGGTATTAAACACCTTGTCCCGACCGTAGTCTTGTAGTAATTGCGCTTCCACCTCGCGGGTCATCGTTTTGCGGGCGTCGTAGCGGGTCAGTACCAGGCCGAGCAGGTCGATGCCCGCGTTCAGTCGCCTGACGAGTTCCAAATGCCGTAAAAAGCTGTTCGCGCCTCTCAAAGATAAAAATTCCGGCGTTAAAGGCATCAAAATAGCGTCGCTGGCCACCAGCGCATTAACAGTGAGCATGCCGATAGAGGGCGGACAGTCGAGCAGCACAAAATCGTAGCGGCGTTCCAGTCGTTGTAGTACCTGCGCCAGAATATGTTCGCGGCCATACACGCTCACCAGTTCCAGTTCGGCGCTTGCCAGCTCCAGAGAAGCCGGTATGAGGTACAGTCCGCTTTTTTCGATGATAGCGTCTTCGGGTGGGCCTGGAATACCGGCAGCCTCCCGTTTCAGGAGGTGGTAGGTATTGGGGGAGGGTTCATTATGAAAACCCAGCGATTGCGAGAGGCCGGCCTGCGGGTCGAGGTCGACGAGCAGGCAGGATTTGCCGGCCTCGCGCAGCGCCGCCGCCAGGTTCAGCGTGGTGGTGGTTTTGCCTGCCCCGCCTTTTTGTATCGCAATCGAAATGATTTTCATGAACGGCAGATTTATCCGAGTTTGCCCTCGAAATACAGCAACGCCTTTTCTACTACGCAATCCGCCACTTCCCTGCCCAATTCCCTGCCACGCAGGTCGCCTTCTTCAAAGTGGATGCCGCCGTAGCGCCGCGACCAGCCTGCCTGGTCTGCCGCTTCGTGCAGGGTGCGCCAACTGAGCGTGATTTCCTCGCAGGGAGTGCATTTCGGCTCGATGACCGAGCTATTGGCCGGGAATGTGATACAATCGCCGTATTCGTTGGTGCCGCATAGCCTGGTGATAACCTCTGCAATAGCCCGGCTGAATGTACTGTGCCCTGATGGATACTCGGCAAAGGGAGGGGTTGTGAGCAGGTAGGGGCACCAATTTTCGCCCTGCATATTCACGGCGCCTTCGCATGGCCCCCCCCAGGCATCAAAACAATAGTTATCATAAAGTTCGTGTATTGTGGAATCCGGCCGCGCGAAGTCGTAGTAAACCTTAGCATCCCAGGCTGCTATCGAGGCGTCGAGCAGGGCATTACTTACTGCAAACAGGAGCTTGATGACCGAGGTGTTTTTGAATTCGTTTTTTACGGCGATAAAATCAGCTATGCGGCAGCACTGCGCCGGCGGCACGGTCCAATAGCCATACCCAGGTACGGTACTCGAGTTCTCGAATTTATCTTCGTGCATGCCGGCCCAGTACTCGGCGATCAGCTTTTGCTCGTCGGTGAGGCAAGCGCTGATCTGGATGAGGTCTTCTACTTGTTTATGGAATTTGGCAGAGCCGCAACCCGATGGCGCGGGTGGACGGAATTGACCACCCCAGGTCAAGGCGAAGGGTTTTACCAATCCCCAATGTGGCGTTGTAAAAACCTGTGGCTCTTTTTTGTCGTTCCGCTGGGGTTGCCATTTTTCCGGATCTTCCAGCGGTCGTTTGGGGGGAGGCGCATTCACCGGGCAATATCCCGTATAATCCGCATACTTCTCATCCTGGTTAGAGCCGTCGCCGCGGCGACAATCGATAACGAGTTCGGCGCTCAGGTTGCCGATGCCCTCGGGCGTGGTTGGATCCATCGAAGAGTTGCCTGCCTTGCAGCGGGCTTCTTTCATCAAGGTGGCCAACACATCCTTGCGGTCTTCCAGAAAATCATCGCCGAATAGCGCCTTCAGTACCCTGTAGGCGGCGTAGCTAAAGGCCGTCTCCCGGTTTTGACGCGTACATTCTTCGTCGGGGCGTTTGAGGCGGGCGCCGGTGGTGGTGCTCACCTCGCAGCCCCCGCTATACGCCGTCCAGGCGTCGTACATAGCGGTATGAACCATGGCCAGCGCACGGGCGGCGATGGTAGGGGGCATTTTGGCAAAGTAGATGGCGTCGCAGACAAGGCGACTCCAACGGAGCGCCAGGGGTGGTTGGTGTGACATGGTGGTTGTATTTTTTGTTGTTGGAATGGCGGGGGGAGTGGGCAATACCTGCTGATCGTTACAGCGTCGTGATTTTGACGCTGTACTAAGCCTTACTCTCCAAAGCGGCCATGGCTTGTTCCAAGTTTAAAGGATCGCGTACGATGGGTAAACTTGTTTTGATTTGAGAAGAAACAAAGTAAGACACGATCCAAGCAACCGGAATCTTTTTATATCCATCAGGTAATATTGCCGTATAGGACGTTTCCGGGTAGTCTTCGGATCCTTTTTGTATAAGGATTTGATGAAAATCTTCGGGTTTAAAAATATCATTCAACAGCATCTGATATGCATTGGGATAACTTTCCCGGGTGTTCAGATCGAAGGGAATTACGAATACGCTATAAAGATTAGAGGGCTGCCAGTCTATGATATAATTTGATATAATAATTACGGCTTTCGTAAATGTGCGGGTTTTGAAGGAAGGTGCCTTTTGGTACTGCTCCCAGGTAGCTTTTATTTTAGAAATGGTTTCAGATTTGAATCGAGTACTGAAAGACGATTGGTTTAACAGGGAGGCAAAGCGATCAATAGTAGAATGAAGGCCGAGCGCTTTCATCGCCGGAATGGCCATACCCAAACGATACGATTGATATTTATCATCTGGGTTATTTTCGAAACTCAATAATAACAGGTAGGACCAACTTTGTATGTTGATTTTATCAAATTGAGGATGCAGCATCCCCACTGGCATCAACCTGGAAGCATACATTAACAAATCAAGTCGATCCAGTTCAAACGAAGCTTTGTCAGATGACAGATAGGCCTCCATGCGTTTTTCCCATAATTGCCACCAGTTCTTGGTGAGTCCATCGACTTCCGTTTTGGGAAGCGGAACGGCGCTTTTTTTATACTGCGTATCCACATTCTTCTTCCATTTATCCAGCGATACTTTCTCCAAATGATAATCATCGGGCTGAAAATCTTTCAGGCCTGCGACATATTTTTCATATTGGTCGGCTGGTATGCTGAACATCCGGATCGTATCCATACCGTTTGCCAGTGTTACTCCTGGTTGTTCATTGGCTATGCTGCCCAGTTCAGCGGCCATAAGAATGGATTTAGCAATAACGGGACTGGCTTCAGTCAAGATCCGCAAGTAGTCAGACAGGGCAATTCGGTCAGAATCTAACTGATCATAACGTTCTCTGTTTTTGTGATAGCGCTTGAGCCTGTCAAGACTGGTTATCACATCGAACCAACCCGGCGTAGTTCTAATTATGCCATAATTATAGGCCAGTAATTCCAGATTAATAGTATGATCGCTTAATTCCTCCAGATAATCGTTTAAGGGATGAAAAAGCGCCTCGCAGTTTTTGATCAGTTCTTCCAGATCGGGCGGGACTTCCTCCCTTAATTTACGCCCATAGCTGTCAAACCGCCAACGATAGCGATTATCACCTAACGGCTCCAGGAGTTCGAGGTCATTTTGAACACCAATGATGTCAGATATAGATCCGATGACGCCTTCCCGTGCCCTTTCCGAAATTTCAACAGGCCGGGTGTATCTCAGATCCATGATAAACTCATGGTGCTTTTGCACAATGGCCTGTTGAATTTGATGCCGCACGTCAGCGTTTTGAATATTGGCCTGTTCCTGGATGGTTCCATTAATTTTCAAGTCATCAAATACTTGTTCGGGGTCGATGAATATCTTGCTGATGAGTTTTAGCAATTGATCGTGGAGAAAATCGAGATCGGATTGACTAATAAATTGCTTTAGTTTCGGGGTACTATCTGCTTGGTCGAGGTGATGGTCCTGGTTATCTTGGGGGGTATTAGCCTGATGCAGTTGGTGGTTAAATAATGTTCTGGTGTTTAGATATTTTTCCAGGCTTTCTTTGCGGGCATCCAGTTCGGGTTCGCCTTTTTCCCAGCAGCGCGAGGGGTAATACAGCGTATCGTAGGCCAACTGCCCGAAATGGGGTTCCTGATCCAATCTCGCTTTTAGTTCGCCTTGATTTAACAACCATTCGATAGTTACCTGTATGAGAATGTGAAAACGATAGCCCAGGTATGTTCGCAAGCCATTCGGCAGTTGAATCAGATCATCTTGAGTGATTAAATTAGACAACAATTGGCGCAGGTCAAAGGCGTGCATGCGCGCTTTATGTAGCAATAAATAGCTGAGTAATTGAATTTCGGTGTCGTCCAGTATGGGGTTTTGCAGGGTACCCGACAAGCCTGTGCCGGAGTCTAAAACTGCTGTTGCCCCTGTGGGATCGGTCATTAATAGTTGATCATTATAAAAATTATGAAGGTCAGCCGGCCGGTGCAATACAAACAGCCGGTGGGTAAAATAGGTATGTTCTTTGGGGTAGGGTTTTTGACGGGACAGGTCGTTCAAATAATCAAAATAGTTGCGGTCGGTGAGGAAACAAAAAAAGGAACGTTCGGCAATAAAAAACTTTAAGTATGCAACCAGATTCCCGAATTGCTCATAAGGATAAGCAATAACCTTATCCAGTTCGTCGACGACAAAGACGGGGATATATCCGGCCTCCCGGAGTCTGTTTACCAGTACAGGAAGTTGCCGGTCGAGGGTACTAACCGAGCGGTCGGGAATAAATTTCAATGTTCGGTCCTCTTTTTTTTCCTTTGATCGGGAAGAAGTGTACTGTAGACCAAAGATCGTCAACAGAGTGGCGCCCATCCCCACCGCAGCTGCCAGCAGGCCTTTAAAATCGGTATTAAACAAGACCGTGGCGCCTGCTGCGGCGCCGGTAAAAAGGCCTATTAAGGCATCGGCAAAACTTTTCAGGGCATTATCTCTGCTATCGTTATTGCTTTCAACGGACAGCGACTGCTTAGCTTCTGCTGTTTGTTTGCGCTCGATGGTCTCTTCGATTTGCCCGGAAACCATTTGGTAAGCTTGCGCGGCACTGGTCAGCGCGATCAATTCCTTAAAACCTCTGTCGTCCAGCCGCCCGGCTTTTGCCCAGAATTGCCGGAATACATCGGGAGGGGAAGCGTTGTCCAATTCCAGTTTGAGTTGGGCGGTTAATTCGGCATCTCCGGTACGCCGTTCAAACTCGAAAGCAATTTCTTTTGACAGGCTGCGGTATAGGGCAATAGTAATTTGTTTTAAAGTTTGTTGTATTACAGCCAACTGCGCAGCATCGGCAGGCGGATTATCGGCGGAGTCAGTAGACGGAGTTAGCGGCGTTGAGAGCAGGTTGGGTCCATGCAAATCGACCACCAACAGGGTTTTATCTTTTTGCAGGTCGCGCAATTTTTTTCGTTGTTCCTGGATGGCGCTGTGCACCAGGGTCGTTTTTCCCGACCCCCGATGGCCGGATATTAGGATTGATCGCCCTCCCGTATCGCCCATACGGTATCGCTCCAATTCACGCGAAAGGATATAGTAGGCTTGTGATTTTGCCAGTATAATGGGTTCGGTTTCCGCGTTGGGAGAAAGCGGCTCTGCACTTTTTCTGAATTTCAGTAGCATTTCCTGCTCGATTTATTGGTTGGCAGCGCTATCGGGCGGCGGCTTAACTGTTTTCAACTTTGTCGTATCTTTAGCCGGAGTAGACTTATCTTTTGCGGGCGGTGCCTGCTCCTTCTTTTGCTGCTCACAGCGGCTGTTGTTCTTATTTGGGTTATTGTATGCATTGACGGCAAAAATGGTCGTAAAAAAGCCAAATGACAGGGTCAAAACAAACAGCATCAAAACTCTGGATACGCGCCACCCGCCCATATTTCCGCCCAATCCGGAAGTGCGCTCAAAAGCGGGCGAAGTATCCTCCTTCACCGCTTCCAGCAGTTGAAAAACGCAATGGATTGTGACGGCGCCGAGCAGCCATACCACACCTGCACCGAAAATTGTGATGTCACAATGGTATGTACCGAAGGCCAACACCCCGGCGAAGAGGAGGTGGAATAGTACTTCCTGGGCAAGGCGTAAAGGAAAGGGAATTGATGTCATGGTTAAAGATAATGAGAATACTGATTTTTGAAATTACCATGGCCAAAAAAAGCTCAGTTTTCGTTCTTTAATTTGCTCCACGGCAATACTGCTAATGCCGTTGCTGCTGCCTGCGCCGTACATGGCGGTAACATCGAGGCTGTGGGTGCTTTCTATTACGAGAAATCCTTCAAAGCCATGAATGGCTACTATCCCAAAATCAGCGACATGTCCACAGTGGATCATGGAAACCGCATCCGGCTCCAGTTCGTCGCTGAAATAATTGGAGATAATGGCCGCATTAGCCAGTTTCTTCCGCAATCTGATTTTTCTGTTGTGCGGATTGTGGATTTCAACTACGGTACTGTAACTGCCGGCAATGCCCATAGCGCTTGTCTGCGAGGTATTGGGCACATGGGAGGTACAAATAAATTTGACGGCGTACTGGTATTTGTAGGTTGGCATGGTGTGGGTGGGTTTGGGAATGACGATTTAATACAACGCGTTACAATCGAATCACTAATCTTAGTGCTCCAGTTTCTTGATCGTGCGGCAGTTTTTGTTCATAACATCTCATTATTCTATCCGCATGCCCCATTAGTACTTCGCATTTTTCACTCTCATTGAAAGCCCATTGTTGCACAATTCCGACCATTGCTGATGCGCCAAAAGGAGAAGTATGGTTAAGCATTCCATCAAAATAGCCACATCCCCAAGGATATAAAAAGCCAGTATTTCCCCTTGCAGCCATTTCCCACTCTTCGCAAGTTGGCAGTGACAATGGGATGCCTTCTTCATCCGCCATCCATTCGCAATACGAACCAGCCTCGGCGAAAGTCAAGTGCAGGTATGTGTCCTGCTGAAAATAATCCACAGGCTCATCCAAATTAATGTTCAATTGGAGGACATCTTCGCTGGGAACGGGGTATTTGGAAATGAAAAAGCCGTTTTCGAGGGTGATTTTGCGAATAAAACCGGGGGTATCCGGGTTCTCAGCCTGATCGCCCAGCCAGTATTCACCGGATGGGACGAACATCATTTCCAAACCGGATTTGGGCAGAAAGTAGCGTTCACCGTTTCTCACGAGTTTACTTAAAAACGGGTGTCGGGGATGGCTGAATATAGGTATTGGAACAGACAATGCAGATGCTAGTAGGAACACCTTGTCATGTATCTGGATATTTTTAAAGGCTACGCATTGGATGAGGTGAATGTTTTTCTCTTCCCTGGTTTGCAAAGCGCCAGGGTTCGCATCGGGCACCTTTTCGCCGGCGAGTAAGGCTACCACCGCCTGGCGAAACCCGACGAGAATACTGCGCTCGAACTTGTCCAGGCCGGAACGGTCGGAGTCCGGCAAAGGCAAATTTTTGATTTTTTTCAAAAAAGGAACTGTCCGAAGACGGGCTGCCGCAAACATAGCAGTTATCCTTACTTCCCAATGCTCATCGTCGAGAGCTAAAGCGATGGTTTTCAAAATCGGCTCGTTCGCCTCTTCATAATCGTAGATAAACCAACGCAGGACACCTGCTTTGTTGACCGGGTCAAGATTTTGGAAAAGCAGAGGGTTGAAAATGGGAGCAGCTTGTGCGATTTGCTCCGGTGGGAGGGCGAACAGGTCTTTGGGGTAAAACATTTTTGCGCCATCCCATTGGAGCAACTGGGCTTTATTCTCAAGCCAGTGGGTGAATTGAGACAGATCTACTTGAGAGCTTATCCATAGAAATTCCGGCGGGAATGCTTGCCCGTTTTGCGCAGGTTCAGTGGGTTGGTTTTTGAGGTTTGAATGAAGGGAGGAGAATCCGGCATCAAGTTGCCGTGCGCCGGTATTGAGGATGTCGAGAAGGATTTTTTGCTCCCAGGCGGTTGCCTGCAAAGCAGGGTCGGCGGGCAAGTGCGCCTCGAATTGGCAATCAAGGACATGCCAGCCAAGTTGCTCATTTTTTCGGAGCCAAATCATCCTGCCCTCGCCTGACAATTTGATGGGTGTGGCTTGTTCTGACCAAGAATACGTGCCTTTATTTCCCCCCTCGATTTGGAACCCCAACGACACCAGCCACGCCAAGAAACTCCTGAACCTGTCAGCAGGAAAAGAGCTGCGCCGGAAAAAGCGAAGGGAGGAAAATGAGGTGGTTGTTTCCTTGGTCATGGATTCATTCATTGATTTCAATAATATCGCCGGATTCGTGCTGGTAAAAAACTTTGGCGCCTACATCGAGCAGGGGGCGTTTTTCCCGTTCAGCCATTTCTTTTTTGAAGAACACAACCCGGATGGTTTCGAGGGGTCGGCCATCGGGGAGTGCCTGTTCATCCAGCAGGAGCATGATGTTGAAAATTTCCCAGCCTGCGATATGGTCATTTTCACCCAGGAGGCAGGAAAATTCAAGCAGATTTTCCTTTTCAACGTAACCTACTTGTTGCAGGAAGGGTCCGCTGGATTTGTAAATCTGCATTTCGTTGTCTCTGGGCGCTGGGTCAAAGTATTGTGTCAGACCTGGTTTGGCTGCTCTTGATAGCGCCCATTGCTGGTCAAGGATAGCTTTAAGTAACTCCACGTTGCCCGTCTTGTCCAGGCAACGGGTCAACAAGATTTTCGAGCCGAAGACATCTTTAGAATCCCAGGGCAAGTTCCAAAATACGTCGGGATGTTCGTACATCTCGGTGACTTCTTCTATTGAAGTCAACACAAGACGACCCGTGCGGCCAAGCAGAGGAATTTTAGGCACGCAGTCAACGCCGCCGCCCAATTGGTCGAGTTTAGCGGAAATTAGTATGCCTTTCTGGAGTAGGAAATTGCATGTTGATTTGCCCTTTTGAATTTGGTCTGCTATTGCCTCTCCTCGCAATTCTCTGACATATATGTTCAAATTGATCATCCAATCCCTTATCCCAACATGGCTGATGAAAAAAGTAGACTCATTTTCCAGATCAATATAGGCGCTGCCCTCCTTTTCCTCTTGATTGGTAAATTCGTTCAGCTTTTTTCCCAAATCTCCCTTCTTTGGTTTTGCAGATGAAGGTAAACGCCAGCCAATGGCCTCGTTCAATCCTACTGAATGAATCAGGTCGTAGACAATCTGGAAGCAATCTTTCAGATGCTTCACCTGTACGTGCATTTCGAGTTTTATCAAGCCTGTGTAATACATTATTTAAGTCTGGTTTATTTTTTTCTGACTCTATTTAGATTTTCGGAATGAGTGAAATATAGGCGGAACCGAATAAGTTCCCCTTGAATTAGACGTTCAGACACAAATTTAATCAATACACCCAACGCATCTCTCCTGTCTCGTCAAAATAGCTCACAAATATGCCTTTGGTGAGCTTGTTCCTCTGCAATTGTTCGAACGCACCTTGAGCTGCTGCTTCTGTTTGGAAAAAATACACAACGCCATTGTAAGCCCGGTCGCCGGTGCGCAAAGTACCACGTCGGACGTGCCGGGCATAATTTCTTGCCTGCTCAATTGAGAAAGCGCTGAGCCCGGATTTATCATCCACCAAATAATTCCCGCGGGGCGGCGCACCCTCTGTTAACCTGCGCCGGACGTTTATGGCGCCGTCTGCCATGCGACCATCCCGCATTTTGACCATAGCATCGGGATAATTAGAGATTCCTTCCTGGGCGTCTATCCTGCTCCTGCGGTATTGGCTGAAAAAGGAGCCTTGCGAAGCAACGTCTAAGCGTGGTATTCCTAACTCGTCCTGTATCCTGGGCAGGCGCCCCAGGAAGCCTTCCAGCGCAGCCATTTGTGTGGACACAGGCAAAGTCATGACGTGGTCAATCACCCTTTGCCGCAAGGCTCTACGGAAAGCGTCGTAGTCGGTGCGGGAATAATTTGCCGGCAGGTTAACCAGCAAATTCTCGAAGAAATTGTCGGGCACCCGCTTGCCGGAGGCTGCGAGCCGGTTGCGCAATTCGAGCATGACGCCGCCCCAACTCCTGATTCTGCCGATATCTTCCGGTGTCCAACCTTGGCGATTAGCAACCCTGTCCAAGGCTGCTTCAAATCTTCGGGCATTGGGAATGGGGTTGCGTTCCAGGTGCAACTGCGTAGAATAACTGCTTGCCGCCCTTGCCTTGCTTTCTCCCCAACTGATGACGGTGCTGCGTGCCTCGAATCGGTTGGTGTCGGGATTGTATTTGTAGCGTGGTGTGCCATCAGGGGCGTTGTCTCTGAGTTGTATGTCCCATTCTTCTTCCTCGTGCCTCCGAATATAGTCGTGGTCTTTTGGCGGTGGGAATGGTGGGGGTGGCCCTGCCTCGAAAACTTCCTGGTTCCGGGAGGAACGACCCGGCGCAAGGGCATCTTCCACCGTATCCATCTGGCTTCGTTTCAACCCGCCGTACCGCTCATTTCCTTTTGCCGCCACGAACCCCCTGCCCGGCACTGCCTCCATTTCCGCCAGCGCCCGCCGGTGATGCTGAAGCTGTCGCATCAGGTTGTCAATGTCGTCCGAAATTTCCTCGGCGGCTTCCCGGCTCAGCCTGCCGGAGCCGAGCAAGTCCATCCTGTGCTGGATGATGTGGGGCAATTTTTCCAGTTCCAGCCTCGCCTCAAAACCGACGGAGCCGGGCGGCGGCTCGCCATGGATACCCATCCATTGGTGCATCCGGCGCTGGAGGCTTTGCAGCCTGCCCGACAAGCCGCTGAACTGCTGCATGGAACGCACCGTCTGCACGTGCTGGCGGATGTCGAGGGCGCTGGCGTCGGGTCCGACCCGCATGTGGATATTGGTTATCAAGCCGCTGGCATCCACGTCGTAGTGCACTTGCACGGTGTTGCTCGGCAGGTTGGGGTCGGCTAACACGGGCAGGCTCCGCTGCAAATTAGGCGGCAAGCCTTGCAGCAGGGCGGGGTCGGCTTGGCGCAAAGCGCTTTGTGGCAAGATGGTAGCGCCAGTGTTTCGTGCCGCGGGGCCCGCACTCGTACCGATGCCGAATGCTTGGCTGCCCGGCATTTGCCTGCCTGTGCCGTCCAGTGCCGAGCCGATACGCAGGTTGGGTTCAACGTTTCTGCCCAGCCCGGAGGGAGTTAGACCGCTAAGCGCAGTGCGAGGCAGATTGACGTTGCGCAAAGCAGAGAACGAACTGAGGCTGCCACCCGCCATTGTGCCGATGCCGGTTTCCATCACCGTGCCGAGCAGGATGTTGGAGAAAGGATTGCCATGCTCCCAGTTCTGGTCGTTGAGCAGGTTACCGGTCAAGGCGGAGGGGAAGCTGGAAACCATAGCTTCGCCGCCTTCGGCTATGAACGATGCCATCACCCGCTGGAGCATGGAGGTGGACTTTGCCATTTGCGCTAACCGACCCATTTGCAGGAGGCGTGCGCCAATGCCGGCGGTGGCTACTGCTGCCAAGGCATCCACTGCGCCGACTGCCAGGTCAACACCCATATCTTCCCAGCCGTATGCCCCGCCCTTCAATATGGCTTTGGTGGCAACCTGCCCAGCGGTGCCGGCCAACGATGCCAATAGTGCAACCATGACGGGACCCGCTGTGCCACCAGTGGCGATGGTAATGGCGACGGCAGTGACTATTGCTACTGTGACTGAAACGACTGAAGTCAGGGTGTCGGTGACGGCGTCCACCTGGGAGCGATAGCCTTGTACGGCATTGCTCACCTGTCCGGAACGCTGGCGGAATTGTCGGATGGCAGCCCGGCGCTGCTCCTCGCTGATGTTCGGGTCGTTGACGATGCGATATTGTTCTTCCAGCGCTTCCATTCGTTCCAGCATCAGTCGGTGCTCCTCCCGACCGACCAAGCCAGATGAGTTGTCAAGCTCCCACTGCGTCTGCCTGCGACGTTGGTCAATTTCCTGGTCGGCATTTTCAGGTTCGCCTTCCAGCAGGATTTGGGTGTCGAAATCATCCCTGCCACTGAGTTCGTCAGCAATACGCTCATCCATGTCTTCACCCGGATTCAGAAGCCTATATTCTGCCCTAATTTCCTCGATTTCCTCCGCCGATCTGCCGGTAAGCGTTTCCCGAATGGCTTCTTCCTCAGTGCCTGCACCTTGCACGGCGTAATGGATTTGCTGTGCTGGGGATAGGTAGCCACCTTGCCGGAGCAAGTCCCTGGCTTTTTCCTGGTCATTGCCCGACATATTTATTTCAATCACGCCCCGCAGTCCAGCCTGACCCCTCGACCAATCCTGGTAGCGGGAATTGTAGCTGGATTCAAGCTGATTCATGTATTGCCGGGAAAGCTGGCGGGCTTCTAGTTCGAGTTGGCGTTCCAAGCGGCGTTCTTCTGCGCGGTATTGATAGTCGTCCCAGCCTTCAGCGGCAGCTCTCTGGCGAAGTTGACGCTCAATTTGGGGCCAGCGGTCACGGCGGACTTCTGACAAGGCACGTTCGTATTGGCGTTCGAGCACGCCGTTTACCACGTCGTCGTCGGTGACGAAAGTACCCTGGGCTTCGTAGGCAATGCGGGCGGCGTCGGCTCGGGCGAGGTCGTTGTCTGCCAGGGCGTTGGCGAGGTCGAGCTCGGGACCGGAAAGTTCAGAAGAGAAGGCTTGACGCAAGGTGCTTTCGTCGCCGGGTCGCCAATTGTTGCCGAAACGGGTGTTATAGCTGGCTTCCACCTGTTGGTTTCTGCGGGCTATTTCCGCCTCCATCTGGGCGGTATTCCAGCCTTCCCGCTGTGCCTGGGCTTCCACGTCTTGGCGGATACGCTGGTAGGTACCTTCAATAGCAGCTTCGTCGGTGCCTGCGCCGGTCCACCCGCCGTGCATGGCATCTTCCAGGGCAATGGCGTCGGCACGGGCAGTGTCGCCTTCCATCAAAGCGTCGGTTTGGTCGAGCTCTAAGCCGCTCATTTCATCGCTCAGTTCTGCCGACAAGTCGGTGTCATAGCGTTGACGGTAAACTTCGATGATGCGCTGCCTTTCCTCCTCGCTCTTGCCGCGAAGGGTGGACATAATTGCGCTTTCGTCAGTTCCCCAGCCAGTTAACCCACCGTGCATGGCTTCGTGAAGGGTCGCAACATCGGCAAGGGTTTGGTCGCCGGAAAGTTGGGCTTGAGCACGGGTGAGTTCAGCGCCACTGAGTTCAGAATCGAGGTCTTCATCAAGATCGTCGCCACCATAAGAAGCGCTGTAACATTTTCGAACAACGATACCTTCAAAGGGAGACAGCCCATTCAGAGCATTGAAAATTCGGTCTTCGTCAGTGCCCCATCCTGTCAGTCCACCGAACATGGCTTGGCGACATTCTCGTGCAATGCGGTCGGCGGCAAAGCCGCTGTTCAAGCCAATAGCAATATCGTTGAGTCGCCGCCAATCCGAGGCGGGCTTGTCTCTAAGCTCTTGTTCGAACCGGGTGGTGATTTCGGGTACGTGTTGCTGCAACATTCGCATCCGCAAGCCTGCAGCCACGGCCACAATGGAGCTACGGTTGCCTGGCGCTTGGGAATAGTAAGCCCTCAACACCGCTCTTTGCTCCTCTGAAATACCTTGCATAGCGTCTATAGCAGCCAGGTCGAGCGCCTCACCAGCCTGTGTCCTGGCTTGGTTTAAAATGGCAAAATCGCCCACGAGTGCATCCCTCGTTTCCGAAGCGCGGGCAGCTTCCCATGCAGCAGTCTCTGATTGCGTTTGCGCAAACCAATCCCGGATACGCTGGAACAACCTCGACCAGAAACCGTTGGTTTCGCCCAGCTTTTCATCCGCCCAATCACGGATAACTTCTCGTGCCTGCTCGCCAACGGAGTTGCTGTGTGCCTTGTACTCGTTGGCCCAGGTGGTAGCCTGTATGTTTATCTGGCGAATGGTGGAGCGTAGAGTGTTTTCCCGCTCGGCGCCCCAAAGGGTAATTGTACGTTCCCTTTCCATCTTGGTGTCCTGAGACAATTCTGCGAAACCGGGTTCCGCCCGTATTGTGTTCAAATCCCGCTGTACGGTTGCCCGGTAGGCCTGCACCTGCTGTCCGTGTACCTGGTTAATTTGCTGCTCCCGGCGCTGTCTTGCCTGTTCGTACCGAGCTTGCTGCTCGCCGGTCACCTGATTGACCCTTCCGACAAGGCGGTCTCGTTTGGCTTGGATGACGGTGGGGTCTTCGCCGCCGTTGGCTGCTTCCAACTGGTTTTGAGCCTGCTGGTCCATGGCTTGGCGGGTAGCGGAAATTTCGTTGAGTTGGTTCTCTCCAGCTTGTTCGAGGGAGGCGGCATTTTCGGCAGCTGCGGCTCCTACATCTTCGGTTTGGGCAGCCTGCTCTTGCGCCAATTCGGCTCTTCTTTGCTCAATTTTGGTGTCCAAATCCGATGCGGAAATGCCCGCTTGGTCAGCAACCAGTCGAAGCCGAGAGCCCAGGGCTTCCTGCAACTGTGGGAGCATCTCGTTGCCCAAATCAGGGTAAGCGGATTGGAGCCTGCCGCCATAGGAGGTGGGCATGGCAGGATTAGTGCGACTCTCTTCGAGCATCCGGCGGGCTTCCCCTGCAGGGTCTGCCAACAGGTTTGCCAGGACGGATGACAAATCCTGACGTATATTCCGTGGCAAAGGCGTCGTGGGTTGCGGCTCATCACGAAGGGTGACGGGCTGGCTTTGCGCTTGCTGATTTTGAGGTTGAACAGGTTCTGCCTGCCGCTGCCGAAGCTCGTCGACCTGGCGTTGCCCTTGGGTTTGTTCAGGTACGGGTGCGCTGGTTTGTGTAGCTTCCAGCAAAGATTGTTGCTGTTCCTGCTCCCGCTGCGCGAGCGCCGGGGTGTCGCCCAAGCGAGGCATGGTGTTGCGGGGACTGGGCATGAGGGCAGGCATGGTTTGCTCTGGCAATGGGCGATTACTGGCAGCTTCCACCGCTTGCAGACTTTGCTGGATGGTGGGATCATCCACTGGCTCGAACAACGGCTGCGGCTCCACTTGTGGGGCAGGCGGCACCCGGTTTTGCAAATCACGTGCAGCCTGCGGTGTTCTCGCCCGGTTTTGGCTCACGACCCCTGCGCCCGTATTGCGCAGCGCCCCCGACCGCTCCTCCGCGTTGCCAATGGACGGCGCTTCAATACCTTCGATTGAAGTGGAGACGGCGGTAGACCAAGCTTCCAGTTCGGAAAGGTCACCGGTCGGGGTGGGGGCGATTGATGCATCTTGTTCTTCAGTCGTTACCGGGGTTTCATTAATTGGAGCAGAAGGTTCGCCAGGCATATCCTCACTTGCGGAAGATTCGGCAGTGGCATTTTCAGCACCGGAGGAGAATTCCTCAACGGGTGTGGCTATTGGGGCTTCAGATGACTCGGCGGCTTGTTCAGATTTTTCTTTTTCGGGTTCTGGTTCGGTTTCTCCTACTGCAATTTCCGGTTCGTTTTTTTCCTCGGCGATAGGAGCAGCCACTTGGTCGGAAGTATATTTTTCAATGGATTCAATTTCAGGCTTTAGAGTGGTAAAAGAAGTGTTTTCCAACGACTGTGTCTCTGGAGGAACAATTCCGGAAGGGGTATGGGTTTCTGCAGAGTTTCGGTTGGCGACAGCCTCGGTTTGAGCCGGTTGCGACAGGGCGTTTTGTGGCGCGGCGATTTCTGCTTCGGGCTGCTCGGAAGCGCCATTTCGAGATTTACCTTGCTGTTGGTTTGTCTGGTTTTCAGCGGGAGAGAGTGGGGTTACTGCACCTTGCTGGATAGTGTGGGTAAGTTCGTGTGCCAGCAAACCTTGTCCTTCGGGCGATGTGGGATCGTATTTGCCTTCGTTGAAAAAGACATCTTTGCCGGAGGTGAATGCTTCTGCGCCTAACTCTTGATTCATCCTTGCTGCGGCATTGTCATCATGCACGCGGACGTTGGAAAAGTCAGCGCCGAGCGCGCCTTGCATTTGGTTGCGAACGTTGGGCGACAATTGTTCGCCATTGTTGAAAGAAGATACCGGGGACACTGGGAGCGAACCATTTTCCAATAGTCCATTTTCTTGCACAGGCAGCGGGGGGGGATTTTCTTCCATTTTTGGCTGAACAGGATTTGCCTGCGTTTGTTGGCTAGTCAGGCTTGACTCGTCAACATAAGCAAGCCCCAATGAATTGGGTTCAAGGTACTGGTATCTACCTCCGCCATGGGCATCAAGGTATTGTGCGCCTAATCGCAGCCAATAGTATCGACTCAGTCTCCGATACGTTTTCGCGTCGGCAGCACGGACAATTTTTTTGCCTTCATAATGCCGGTACATGTCATAATATACACCTTGTTGGTATTCGACGAATGTGGGCTGGATATCATCAAAATCAATTTCTTCCGAGCCGCCGTAGCTGTTGAAAACATAAGCGATTCTGTCCTGCCCAAACACCCAGGCTGTATCGCGGATGGTTTGTGTGCCTGTCTCTCCTTGTTCTCCCCTGAGCATTTCCAGTTCCTGGTTTTGGTTGGCTACTAAACTGTTGTACAAATTATTTAATGGTTCCTGGATGGCATCTTTCTCATAAAGCATATAGCGCCCCTCCGATTCCGACCATAATTTTATATGCCATCTATTATTAGTTCTAAAAAACCAGGAATTGCTGCTGCTGGAAAGTCGGTTTCCCAAAGATTCAGGGTGGTCCATTCTATTTAGCCAATCCTGGAGAGTATGCAATTCGAGGTAAAATATGCTGATTACATGAAGCAGGTCGGAGTTAGCTATATCGTCAATGACTACTCTTTCATATTCTGGCACATTTTCAGTAACCTCATTATTAATTATCCTGTACGGGTCGGCTTTTCCCGTATTAACGATATTATATCTGCCGGAAAACCAATGACGTGCGACTAATTTAATATAAGGTCTGATGCTATAGCCTTCCCACCAGTTTAATTCCCGGATACCTTGCAGACCTTCAGAAGCCCTTCGTTGTGCGCTTGCAATTTGTGAAGTATGATAAGAATCATACAATTCAGCGCCAATTCTCAATAATTCAAGAAGCGCCAAAAAACCTGCGCCAGCGCGAGATCTGAGAGGAGTAGTAGCCCCTCCGGGCGAGCGCGGGAGGGTTCCTTCTTCGGCTTGTCGGGCGAGTTGGTTTAATTGCATTTGCAAGGACAGAGCAGTTGTTGCGGCAGATCTAAACTCCGTACTTCTCAGCCGGTTGGCGCCTTGCTGACCAAAGTGTTCTGTCATTCTTTGCGCATATCTGGCATTCCATCGGGAATTTACCGCCTGCCAAGCCCCTCTGATTTGTTCGTTGTAAACCCGCCTGCCCAGGGCTGCCCTGGCGTTGGGTAGCAATTGACTTATTAATTCGGTTTGCTCTACTCTTAGCCTGTTTAATTCATTCATATTCCTGATACTTGCCGCTTGCTGCAATAACAGGTTATTTATGATTATTCTTCCATGCAGGGTAACATCCCGCATAATTTCATTGACTGAATTAGCAATCCCTTCCAAATTTATATTCCGAGAAGTATTGCCTAAATTACTGACTTCGGTTTCTACTTGCGCGTTTACCGTATTTGCACGCATGCCCTGCGCGGTGGAAGCGCTTTCCAATGCAGCCCAATACCTGCTTAATTGTGCTTCCAGGGTAGTTCGATGCTGCTCCACTTCCGTCACCGAATTGCCTAAGGCGGTTCCTAATTGGGCGTGTTCTCCGGGTAAAACAGTGAACGCCCGTTGCATGGGTTTCATCGTTTCAAGCAAGGAAAGAATTTGATGCCGGATACGGTAGGCTTCCATCACTCTGGAGCCGCCATTGTTGGCAACTGATAATATCTGTTGAATTTGACCCGTGTTTACTGTTATGGTCGAAGCTGTTTGCCCACGATATGAACGGGCAGTGCTGTCGCCACTGGTCTGTGAATCCATGATCCGCTCGACATTGATTTCCGCTGCATCCAAAAATCGTAGGGAAGCGCTACCAGTATTTGAAAATTGCTGGCTCGTTTGCGCGAAGAAATTTGCCGAGCCATTACTGGATTCAAACATGAGCCTTAAAAATCTAATCATACCCCTAGCGTCAACTCCACCTCCAACCCTGCCGCCATGGTGTGGAAATTCAACCGAAGCAAGGTTTCTGCCACCTCCACCCAACATTCTTCGCATCGCATTTTCGCCAATCATATTCACCACTTCGCTCAATAACCTGCCTTCTGCATCGGCGGTAAAAACGTGTGTCGTATTTGATTCCAGATCTCTCACGAGCGTCACCGGACTTGTATTGTTCTTATTGTAAGTCCGCCTGCCCGGCGTAGTCAGTGCATCATGCGCCGAGACAGACCTGAATTCCGTTATTTCCATATTGCCCAATATCTCCCTACTTACATGGATGCCAGTCCCTGTCACATTAATATGTACAATACTCTGCCCCGGGTTTATTTGAATATTCATCGATTGCCACCTGCCTGACGACATGGCTCGCATCATTTGTTGTCTGGTCATTTGTACCACTGCATTGCCCATTAATTGTAAGTTCAACACGCTTGTGACGGCATTGAAATGATCGGCATCTAAGTGGGAAATGCGAATACTTTGTGGCGCTGGCACCAATCCCGAAATCAAAAGGTTGTTAATGTGGTCAGCCAAAGCCCTGGCAGGCTGCGAACCGGACGTGGCTGCGGCGCCGGCACCCGCATCCAATAATATGCTCTGACCAGCAGTGCTCGAAATCAATATGGAGCGTCCTTTTCCTGTCGGAATATTGAAAACAAAAACTTCAACCTGGCTTTGAACAGGTGTTGTAGGAGAAATTAAAAAGCCGGGTACTTTTGATATGGAACTATAATTGGGTCCTATCAATTGTACATAAGCTAGGTACTCGTTGATATGAAACCCATTTGGAAATTGGTTATTAATGCTATCAATATCATCGTCGGATAGATTAATTCCTTGTTGGGTTAATCTATCTTGAACTTGCTGTGCATCTTGCTTTTGCAGATCGGGCAAGCACATATTGATACCCCCCCCCTGCTGCCCCACATGGGTCAACTCATGCCCCAACAGGCGCTGGCCCGAGGTACTCCCCGTATCAAACTTACCCGCATTAAAATAAATATCCGAGCCATGCGTAAACGCCTGCGCCCCCAACTCCTTATTCATCTGCACTGCTGAGCTGTCGGTGTGTACGCGTACGCCGGAGAAGTCCGCGTCGAAGGCGCCTTCCATTTGCGTGCGGGCCGCATTGGGCAGGGGGCTGCCGCCACCTTTGGTAGCTTGCAGGCGGGATTCGAGGCTCGGCGAGGCGGTGGGGGTGTTGGTCGAGTTGGCTTTGGTTTGGATGGGTTGTTCTTGTTCTTCGGCGGCGCAGTCGGCGCACTTGCGTTGCACGGTGTCGTCGTCGGGAGGGGGGGCGGCGCTTTCGAAGATGGGCTTCATCCGGAGTTGCTCTTCTTCGCCGGGTTCTTCTTTTGGCTGGAGTTGCTCTTCTTTTTCGCATTCGGCGCATTGGCGCTGGATGCCGGGACTTACGGGTGTCGGGGACGCGTGAGCGCCGTTGTTGTTTTCGGCGAGGCGCTGCACGACCTGATCGGCCATGCGGTCGGCTTCTTGTTCGTATTGGTCGCCGGGCTGGCCTATGGTGAGTTTGGCCTGGATGAAGAAGGGCTTGCGCTGGATGCTGCTATTGCCCTTGGGTGAAAAGAAAGCGGGCTGGCTGCTGTCTATGGCGCTGCCGGCCTGCTCCGGCTGGAAGAAGGGCGTTTGTTGCTCCACGTTCTTTTTTTGAAGAAGGGGAGCGGTGGCGCTGGATTTGGATTCAGCTACTTTCACTTTGGTAGGACAGAGTCGTCAATTTAAACAGATTATTTAACCACAGAGGGCGCAGAGTTACACAGAGTTTTCGCAGAGCGAGCGTTATTTTGACTCTGCGCTTCCTCTGCGTGACTCTGCGTTCCTCTGTGGTTAATAAACAAGGCTATCTGGGAAAGTCGTTGACAACAGCCGGCGTTTTACTGTTCACTTTATAGTCACAAAATCTGTGGTTTTTAACAGCAGGACGAGGTAGAGCATTACGGGGTAAAAAAACGCGGGCTTGGTACTACTAGCGCTTTTTTGCTTAATACCGAACATAGACCTGCTTTTTTATTGTGCTGAAATCATGGCCATGCTACCCGGAGTAGCTCCGGCATCCAGGGCAATTTTACGATACGCAGGTTCCAGGGCAGGCGGTCGAGCAGGATGTCGAGGGTATGGTGTTCTACGCGCAACTGCCAACCGGCGGGCTGTTGTTCTAAGATGCCGGCGCGCTGCAGAAAACCCTGGCGCAAGCCGTCGGGAGAGGTTTTGCCCAGGACGCCCCAGTTGTCGATGACGGCCTGCAGTAAGGCGTCTGCTTCGGCCATGGCTTCCTGACTGAGCACAAGGGCGTGGTCGAGCGGCAGTTCGAGGGGCATACCGCAGAGGAACTTGGGGAGTACTAATTGGTATTCAGGCGCCTGCGTTTCGCCGGTGGCGAGGTAGTGCAACAGAAAAACGGCCTGCTGCCTGCTCGATTCGTCCCGGAAAACAGCGCCCGTAGTCAGTTCCAGTTGTTTGAATAAACGCGACAGGTAGGGATGCAGAAGCACGACCCCCGCGTTGTGAAGGTAGTAGGACTGCGGTTCTTCCCCGGCTTGGGGCGATTTTAGCGGCTCGTTGCGTTTCGAGGCTGTTGTTTCCGGCGGCTCAGGCTGTGCTGCCGGCATGGTTGTTAGCGCTTCGATCAATTGTGCAGCGATTGCAGGTCGGGGGCGCTCGCCTTGCCATAGCTGTTGCAGGATGGGCTGCCAATGGCGCATTGCCTGGTGCTGCAGTATGCAGGTCATCAGGCCGGCAACATCGGTTTTGCGGCGGCGGATGATGACTTCTGTCAGCGCAATCCGCCAGCAATCTATTTCCAATTGTCGCTGCTGCCGTGCGCGAGGCAAGTCAGCCAGGCTTGCTCCGTATTGCAATAACCAGGCGCGAAAGTCGGCCTGCCAGGCGGTTTGTGTCTGTAAAGCGGGTATTTGGCGCAACAGGGCTTTGATGGTAGCCGCTGCCCAGGCGGACTGGTCGCTAGAGGTTGTTCGTTTGTTGCGCCTGACGGCGGAATGTAGCGCGCCAAGCAGTTCCGCAAAAAACGTTGCTAACTCGCGGATAGCGCTCGCCAATTGTTCTTGTTTGTGGCCGGTGAAAAGTCCGGCAATTTGCTGCAGAAAACCGGGATCGTATTGCAGCAGCAGGCGTTCCAGCGCCTGGGGATGGGTATGCAAGAGGCGGCTTAGTCGCTCTACGGCCACGGCGTCCAGCGCGAGGGTGTCGAAGATTTGCCGGCGCCAGGTTTCCTCTGACTCGGGCGCTCCCGATGCGGAGGGCAGGGCGCCCCGTTCCAGGAAATACAGCCAGCGGTCGTAGCGACCTAAGCGCAGCGGCTGCCGCCAAGCATTGGCGGGTGAGCGGTGCAGGGCTTCGGCAATGGCTGCTTCTAATTGAGCGAGCAGTTTTTCTATAAATAAATCCGAAAGAAGCTCCTGCCCGGTAAGTCTTCCTAAGTCGATTTCCAGCCTGTCGAGACTAAGCAGTTCATCGGGAGGCGCCAGCCGGTCGAAGAGGCGTTCGATGGCGGGGCTTATGCGCTGCCAGTAGTGCTTGCTCAGGTTTTCTTGCAATGCGGGAACCCCCTGAGCGCCGGACAAGCGCAACTCCAGTATTTGCCTGCCGATGAGGTGCCTGTTGGTCATGGCGTCAGTTTACTTTGAATAGCTTGCGGTATTTTTTTACGGTTTCGACAGCATCCAGCAGTTTGCCGGGTTCTTCGCCTTTCCACTCTTTGGCCAGCCATTGGAGGTCGATGCCTTTGGCTTGTATGGATTTGAGCAGGCCAGGCAGTTTGGCTTGTACCGCTTTGGGAAGCGAGGCAGGGTTGTCCTGCAGCAATTGATCCAACAAGCGCCAGGTGGCGCTGGATATAAGCGTCCTCATGGCTTTGAACTTACTGGAATTTTTGCTGCCCAAACCTAATTGGAGTAGTTGATCTACTAATTTCTCGTACCCGTCTAATTGGGGATTGGTTGTTACAAAAAACAAGGTCTGATTGTAAGCTTCGGCGGCTCTGACCTGTTTATTGTCTATGTCCTGGATAGCTTGAACATAAAGCGATTTGCGTTGATTCATACTTTGCCGGACGGCGGTGGAATCCGGTTTTTCGCTGATGGCTATCGGTTTTTCGGTTTTTTCATCGCTTGTCTGTTGCGGCTTTTCGGGCGGGCATTCCAGCCAGAACAGGTATTCGCTTTGTACAAGGCAGGGATCAGGGGTTTCTATTTCTTTGGGTAAACAGTTGCAATTCTTCTCTGATACGTCAGTAATGCTACAGGGTATGTCGTTGCGAGAGTCCTTGATTCGGCCCACCAGATCGCAGAGGGGATTCAATTCTTTATTGCATAACAAATCGGGCTTGCGTTTCCAATGCAGCCAATGCCGGAATGCGTGTTCAAATTTGCACATCTGCCAGGGGCTGAGCCAGAGGATATTCAGGCCCACCATGGCAGGCGCTTCGCGGTATAGCATTTCCTGGAAAAAGAAGCGCGCTTCGGCACTGTTAAACCGGGGCAACCAGCCGGGCAATACCAGGGTAGCCCAGAAGGAATAGGGGTCGGCGCCGGGGATGTACTCCAAAGGCGGGTTGTCTGTTGCTGCACAGGGATCGTTTTCGTCGAGGTCTTCCTGCCAGGTCACTTTGCAGTCCTCATCGGGGCATACCGGGAGCAGGCAGTTACAATCGCCTTTTTCGGATTTTTGTTCCGGGCGCAGCAGGATATGTTCTACCAGGTGCAAACCTTCATCATTCAGGCAGGTACGCACGCGTTCTGCGGCTTGCATGGCGCCGATGTAGTCGGGGTGGCAATGCGGATGCGTTGCTACTACTTTTTCGGGGTCGATGATCGAAAAGGTATAGGGGCCAAAGCCGGTTTCCTCCTCGGGTAGGTAGTTGGCGTTTTTTTTCAATAATTTGATAAAATGCGCAAACGCCTCTTCTGCCGCCTTCTGACAGGGGTAACAATGGGCGCTTTCAAAAATAAAAGGTTTACCACAAAAGGCGGGTCGCTCTGCCGGCGGTTTGGGTTCCTCACAGCCGCATATCGCTAATTTTTCGTTGAGCAAAGCGGCATTTCCGGGATAAAGCAAACGGAAGCAATAGCCGTCGCCTTTGGGATAGACCGGGGGGAACCCGGGTGATGGTACCCATTCAATTGTGTGGTCGAATTCCTCCACTTCTTGCTGCAAGCGTTTCATTGCCTCGTCGCGGTCGGCGGCGGTAGCGTAAGTGCAGGTATGCCTGGCTACATGGTAGTGTTTGTCCACCACCATAAACCGGTAGCAATCGCCGTCGGATACAGGGATAAATGCGGATTCGGAAACGGCGGTTTCAGCAAACAGGCGGACGCCCCGGTGGTCGCAGCCTTCATTGCCGCAGGCGTCCCGCGTGATGCGTTGCGGCTCGTCCCAGGCTGCTTGTTCGGTGTCGAACTCCCGGCTTTCGGCGAGGATTTCGATGAGGTGGATGCAATATTTGCCGTCCACACATACGATGCGACAACCGTCGGGGTTGCCGAGTACGACCAGGAATAAGCGGTAAGCATCGATAGCCTGCTGTGGCGTGGGGTAGACTTGCGCGCTTTGCCAGACCGGCCCTTTGACAACCGTATCGTAACCGTAGAACATATAACCCGCAATTCCGGCTATCGTTTCGCCTTTTTCATTTTTGTTATAGGCGATGCGAATGGGATAGCGGCCGGCCAGCGCTACTGCTTTGTCGATGCCGTCGCTTTCCTGGCTGAAGGAAAGCAAAAAATCAGCAGGCACAACGGCTATGTGAGGCGATACGCTGTTGCAGGGGTCGGCGCCGGCGCTGTATTGTTCTTTTATGGCAATGCGCTTGCCCTCGCCGTAGTTGTTGCGGTCGGCGGCTATTTCGATGATTTGCAGCCAGTTTTCCGTGGCGGCTTGTTGTGCCGCTTCGCGACTATCATAGCCGGCGTAAGAATGCAGCAACACAAAAGAAGCGCCCTGGTCGTCGTGCAGGCAGATGGCATAGTGGAATTTACCGGGGTTTGGTTTGGGACATATTATTTGGATGACTTGTTTTTTAGGATTGAGCGGATAGGGGGAAAAGCTACATACGGACGGCTTGTTTTTTTCGGCTTCTTCTTTTGAATCATAACAGGTTGTTGATTTGGCGATGGGGCGGTCTTTATCCAAAAAGCGGTAAATCCATTTCGGGAGGCGCTCCGGGCGGATCGCTGCCGGCTCGTATTGCGATTGCTGGTAGGTCAGCAGTTGTTCGGCGCTGTTCCTGTTTTCAGGTGTTTCTTCGGCCAATTCGACAGTGATATTTTTCCCGTCGCTTATCCGGGTAGTTTTTTCGCCGGTTTGAAGTTTCAAGCGGGGCAATTCCCGCATAAAAGTGGTATAGGCCGTTTTGGCCGTTTCGACCAACTCAAATTCCTGCTCGCTTTTCAGCAGGGGAGATGATTTGCCTTCGGCAGACTGCCGGTAGTAGACAAAGCGGTATCGGGAGGGTATGGGCGTTAATTCGACGGTGAAAATTTGTCGGGCAATAAAGGATTGCGGCGCCTCGGCGGCGATCTGAAGGAGTTGCGCTTCCATAGCTGCCTGGGCTGCCCCCTCCGTACCTAAAGGATGGGGCGATTCCAGCAGGGTTTCTTCGTTGTCGCTTCGTTGTATCCGCCAGCGATACTGCCTGGGTTCTTCTATTACCAGCAAGGGCGACTTTGCCTGTCGAACGGCTTTGCGAACCGAACCGAGCGCCTTGTTGCGCTTGTCTTCGTCGGCAAAGTAGGGCTGAGGCGTCCCGGCCAGAAAACGCCCATCGGATGAACGCAGCAATATGCGGTATTCCGGGTTGTCTGCGCTACCGGCGGGGAAGTAGTTATTATTGTCGGGAATAGCGTCAACAGCATCCAATAAATCCGCTATGGCGGCTTGTGTACTGGTATATAAAGCAAAACTCGTCAGCAATACGTTGTTTTTGGCGTCCGTCAATTGCCAGCCGTAGGCGGTATCTAAGGTGCGATATTGTAGTTTTGGCGCTTTTTTTGCAAAAAAATCGCAGCAGGCCTGGATGTATTTATCGGGGCCTGTCTTTTTATCAGCCGGTATTTGGGCGTACGCCAAAGCTATACCTTGTTCGTTGTGCAAGACAATGCGTTGGTCGCCGCGTTCATCCGTTTCGAGGGTGTAACGTTCTACGAGTTGTCCGGGCGTTTTACTGCGCAGCCAGCCGCGTTGCGCTTCTATTTCGCCAGCAAAAGCCTGCACACCGATGAGCGGCAGCCCCGGCTGTGGCGTAATGCTCCATTGTACCGCATTTTTTTCCTGGGTGATGATGGGGCCGTAATCGCCATTTTTCACAAAATCGGCAATAGCGCTTGTCCGATCGGCAAAAACCGGGTCGGATACTTGTATGGTTTGTCCGTCAGCGTCGAAGCAATGCCATTTATAGCTGCGCAGGGTTTCTACCTGCCCTTGTATTTGGTTTTTGTCGAAATAGCGGCGGCTTTTGCGCCCAATTTCCGTCAGCTCCGGCGCGGATTTTCCTTCGCTTTGCGCTTCTTTTAAAAATTTGGATAAAGTTGCCCATGCGGACTTTTCATCGGGATAATCCTTTTTTTCGCTCTGCCGGCGAACCGCTCCGTCGCTATCTTTTAGCGCTAAAGCATACACAAACTGAGACGGCTGTATGTTTTCATCGGCGGGCACTTCAGAAAAAGCGCGGCGCACCGCTTCGGCGCTAAAATTGCGCAAGCGGCGTTGCAAGCTGCCGTAATTTTCGGGGCGGCGTAGTTGCTCCATCACCAGCGTTTGGGCTTGTTGCAATTCCTTTTCGGTGGCGTACGAGGCCAAACCAGAGAACCATACCTCCTGTGTAAACGGGTTGAGTACTTCGAGCCGGTATCGCTGCACTACTTCGAATTTGCAAAGCCTGCGTCGCTTCCAGTCTGTCAGACCGGCCAACAGGGCAATGCGCTTTTCGTAACCCGAAACGTTTTCGGCGCCCCAGGCGGGTTGCAGGTAATCATAGGCGCGCCCCCGGTTGCGGCTCAGGTCGTCAAAGTGGTCTAAAAACCGGGATTTATCTTCTATTGTTTGTTGCTGCCCGCTTTTCTGCAAAGCCGTTGTTCCGAAGCGCAACAGGGCGTAGTCGGTAAATTGATTGGCAAAACGCGCCAGCAGGTGGTCGAGGAAGGCTTCGCGGCGTTGGCAGTAGCGTTGTTCGTTTTCGAGCAGGTATTGCAAATAGGTGGCATAAGCTACCGGGTTGTATACCAGGTCGTAGTGAAATTCGATTTGATCTCCTGTCCCTTTTTGTACGGTTTTGCGGTAATACTGCGGCATGGTAGCCAGGAAGGTCGCAAAATTGGCGGCTTCGCGGGCTTCGTTGGCGCTGCGGTAGCGGGCATAGCTCACAAGCGCCACACCGGGGGCCTGGGCAAAACGAAATACGAAAAAGCAGCCGCCTTTGTCCTCGTGTATTTCCAAGCTGAAATCGCCCTGCCCCATGTCGCGCAGGGCCTGCTGTATGCGCAAATCACGCATGGCGGCGCTGGTATCAACGAAATGCGATACAGCGCCGGGTGTTGCGCCGCAGCTATCGGCAACGCGCAGCTCGCCGCCCCGCGGGTTGAGGGCTAAGGCCTGAAGCTGCCGGGCAAGCACGGCGTCGTTGACTACGGGTACGGCTAAAACGCTGCCGGCGGTCAACTCATTGGCGGCGTAAACCTGTAACAGCTTTTGGACCTCGGGAACGGTCTCCAAGGTTTGGCTGAAGTAGGTATGGCGTTCGGCGGGCCCGCGCCGGGATTCCTGCTTTAGCGAAAACAACTGCCGCAGGTTGCCTACCTGTGACAGGTAATTGGCCAGCAATTGATCGTAAAAAAGCAGATAACCTTTTAGTTGGAGGGCTTGTATTTTTCGGAGCGGCGCCGAGTCTTCCGGCAGGCCGCCTTCGCCAATGCCATAGACCAAAGGAAAATCGTGCTGGATGGAATAGTATTCGTCGAATTCGGGATAAAAACGACCCTGCGGGATGGGGCTATCCAGGTTTATCCGGTCGATACGCGATTTTCCGCCTTCACCCAATCGACGGTGTACCTTGTCTTTGTCAACAAATAAGATACCCTGCCCGCTGCGCATGTCGATGCAGGTGGACTTCAGGGAAAAAACCGCCGCCTGATTGTTAGGAATGCGCAAGCGCGTACTATTGGCAGTCGGAGCAACGCCTTCCTGTTGGAATGTCAGCCTGCGAATAACCACTACGCCGTCTATGTCCAGGATGATGCGGTACAGGTCGGAAGTGTAGAGTTCCTTACGCCGGGTCAGGTTATCCAGCTCTTCCGTATCTACAAAACCGACGCTCGTGGTGAGGAAAGGACGCCCTGCAAAAATGTCTTCGATGGGTTTGCCCTTGTCTAATAGTTGTTTTAGGGTGTAATAGCGGATCTCCGGCGATATATACGCCCTGACAGCCAGCAGTATTTTTTCATAAATAACAGCAGCGTCTGCGCCCCGTTCGATTTCCACATCTGCGCAGATACCGGCTTCCAGCGGTTTGAGTACGCATACGTCTTTGAGGTCTTCACACAGGTTTCGGTACGCAGAAAAGAGGCTTCGAACTTTGTTTTTGACGAGCGTTTCGTCAGCATGGGGTTCTTTTTCGATCAATATGTTGTATAAGCCATTTAACGTTACTTCGTCTTTCGATATTCCCTGCTGACAACTCAGCGTATATTGGCTTTGCCTGTTGACTTGCGTTTTCAGCAGCCAGAGTGGCACTTCCTGTCTTTTGGCGGGTTCGAGCCAGGCGTTGCGCACGCCGTCCACTTCCAGCAATAATTTTCGATAATCGGTAATCGTCGTGGGGTTGCAACTGAGTATTTCCAGCGGCGTGAAAAAGTTGTCATCTTCCGGAAAATCGGAGGCGATTGCCGGCGAATTGACCGGTTTGGCCAGTAAATCCTCCATGGGGAGCGTCGTGCGGTAGCCCAGGTCGATCAGGGCAAAACACAGCGCCTCCAGTATGGTAATGCCGGGGTCGTGGGCGTTGTGATCGGTCCAGATTTTGCCCGACAATTCGCCGATGTGCGCCAGCCCGGCGCGCCGCAACCACTGGAAGTCGAGGTGCGGCTTTTTCGCCAGCAAGGGGTCGTTTTGTTTGATAACTTTCGCGTTATCTTCGGTCGTGGCAGTCATGCGATGGGTTCTACTACGGGTTCTTTTTCCTGGCAGGGGTCGGGCTTATTTTCAAGGGTTTTGCAGTCCGGTCGGTCAAGTTTCACGGTGATTTTTCCGCCGGTGAGAATAGAACGCGCCGTGAGGGGCACGATCTCCGTTTTCGGCTCTGTATTCCCGGCGTCAAACAATTTCAATTCGGCGATAAAGTCTACGTATTCCAGGTTTTCGATAAAGCCGACTACATCTGAATAAACGAGGTGCTGGCCAAAGGAAATCTTGTCGGTATCGCCCAGGTACCAGGGCGCCAGGAAATGGATGAGGTCGGCTTTGAGTTGTGCGGTGTAGTAGTTTTCGTCGCGCCCGGGTTTTAGCCTGACTTTTACCTTCACTTTTATTTTTTCGTAGCGCGGGTTCATCACTTTGATGCGGGCAAAGGGGGAACTGCGCTGTTGCAAAAACTTTTTAACGGCGGCCAGCAGGCTCAGGGGGGCCTTGGGTTCGAGGAGGTCGCCCGATTTGAGCTTGGTCAGATCGGGGATGACGGCTACTACCAGATAGCCCGGCGCCACTTCCAGGTCGCGGCGATAAGCATTGGCCGACAAGCCGTGGGTATGGCTGATGCACTTGCACTTGAACAATTGCGGGAAGGCCTCCAATACCAGGTGCTCAAAGTCGAAGATATCCACGCTGCGCCCTTTATGTCGCAGGTGTTCGCTCACGCGGGTATAGAGGTGACCTTGGACTTCGGGGACTTGACCGCCGAAGGATTCGTAGGGTTGTTCCACCTTTTTGACGCTGAAATCGGGATTCAGCGGTTTGCCGATCTTTTTGGGTTCCAGGGGTTTGCCTACCCGGTTGACATCGCTGTTGGACAAGGGTTGATACGTACTCAGCGCGGCCTGGGCGTGAATGCCGATCACCTCGGCCACCGCCGCCACCGATTCCGGGGCTGCGGCGCTGATCCAGTACAGGTGTTGTTTGTCTTCTCCCACGGGCGGCATCACCGTATTGCCCATGTTGGAGATATCGGGCGGCAGGGCGATTTTTACGATGCCGGAACGGGTAAGCCGGTCGGTACCGTCCGACAGGAGTTCAAAGCCGGTGCGCAGGGGCTTCCATTCATTATCGGAGAGGTATTGCCAGTTGACCAGCGCGCGGTCACTCTCCGAATCGGCCGTGGCTTCTGCAAATTGGAACAGCAGTTGCAGGTTGGCGCCCGGGCGTATGTTTTCCAAACCTATGTACAGCGTGCCTTCGTCGGTGAAGGTGGGCAGCAAGGTAGGCCCTGCCGACCAGGTTTGCGTCCTGGAGCTGTTTTCAAAGGGATACAAATGGATGAGTTCGATATCGGTTTTATCTGCACAAGCCTTATAATCAATTGAGATGGATTTGATGGTGGGGGTGTAGGGTTCTTTGGGGAGGCCTAAATTTTCAATTTCGTCTTCAGAAGGCAGATAATTACTTACAATATTTAATTTATCCTGTATTGCATTTGCCAATCTTTCTATATCAAGCAAATAAACCTCAACGGAATTAATTTTTGAAATAATCGATTCTTCACCAGCAGCAGCGGCTATGAGACCCAGTCTTTGCCTTATTGTATCAACATGTGAATTGACACTGTTTAATTGTGCAATTGATGCTTGCGTTAAAAAATTAATGTCATTATCATCAATGGCGTTTTGGATGTTAGTTGCGATGGTAGAAAAATTAATGCCGTTGAGAATATTTAATATATTTTCAAGTCCCTGAATATCATAACCTGAACCTGGTTCATTTTTAATTTCGGCTACTACACTTTGTACCTTGTCAATTAAATTTTTAATCCCAAAATCATGAGTAAGTATTGCCCTTATGCCGTCGTACCTGGTACTGCCAGGTATTGCCGTTTCTGCTATAAAAATTTGAATATCCTTAATCTGGGCGACTAAGTCCGGTAGGTCTTTAGGGTCAATCAACCCGGCAAGTTTGATCAAATTTCTTGCCAATACAAAAGGGAATTTTTCATGTTGAAAACTGACACCTCTAAGTTCAAGTTTGATAAAACCGTCCAGTGTATTTACCGTTAATGGCAATAATTCGGGTTCTTTGCATAATTTACCAGAGCCCTGAGGGGTCTTTTCTCTGGTCAATTTGTAGGTATTAGCTATAGGTTCATCATCTGGGCTGAAAAAAGTTGGTTTATTGTTGTTGCCGAGGCAAAACGCTGCATGTTCTTTAGTCAGAAAAAGTGGTTTATCTGTCAAATGCTTCCATGCTTTAGTTTTTAATAATGAAAAACTAATATTAAAGCTATTGTTTTGAATGTCATTTGTACCGTCTTCAAAAGGCTCCCCAAAAACATAATCTGCATAATGATCGCCCAAATCTTCAGGTTTATCTTTCCATATTACATTCACATAAGTTTCCGTCCAGTTTTTACAAAAAACCTCATTAGTTCCAATGAAAAATGCAGATTTCACCTTCGGCCTTGCCCCAAACGGCAAAATCAAACTATTCACATCCTGCAAACTCTCCTCATTCTGCACAATCAAATTTTTCACCCCACAAACCTTCACGTCGATTTTTGTATCCCTCACTTTCAAATGCCTGAAAAAATGATACAATCCCACCTTCAGCTTATCGGGTTGATGCCGGCTTTTCAGGCAGCAGTTGTCCTTACCTATTTCGTTAACACATTCCAGCCGGATTTCGGGATCCAATTCTATTTTTACCATGGGATACGGGCATTCCAGCGTAAACGTCTCTTTAAGCGCTTCTTCCTTATAAAAAGCGACTTTGGGTTCGTCAGATGCCAGTACAATGGTAAAGATCAGTTCTATGGGATTAGCGACTACATTGAGTTGGACTGTTGGTGCTGCTTTGGGGGCAAACCAGCCTTCTTCGCCGCTGAGTTGTACTTTGAAAAATTGTTGGAGAAAAGTCTTATTAAAACAGTCGCCTGAAATATCTGCATTCCCGTTTTTATCACAATTAATGGTAATAGTAATCGTGCGTTTTCCTTCATTCAGCCACAGCACCGGTGAGGCCAGCACAAAGCCAGTCCTGCCAAATGGGTGGTCCTGGAGCACTTCTTCCACGGGTTTGACGTACTTACTGGGTTTGGCGCCCAGTGTGGCCCAGTTTTTCGACTGTTCTTCCTTGAAAGGTTCGCCTTTGCCGTCGGCAGAGTTGGCTATGGGGGCGATATAGACGCCTTCTACAAAAGCCCGTCCCTCGTGGTTATCAACCTGGTTCAGGTAGAGGGTTTTGAGGTCTTTCACCTGGGCTTTGTCGAGCACGATCTCTTCATCGAGGCTGAAGATGACATCGGCGTTATTGCCGTCTTTGCCGTCTTTGAACGCCGTGTCTTGCTTCACTAAGTAGCTGTCGAGGTGTTTGGCCAGCTCGAAGACGAGGTGGGCTTTGTCGGGTTGCAGGCCCTTGGGTTTGATCTTCAGCACGTGCTGATAGAAAAAGTCGAGATGCTCGTGGGTCAGTTGGTTCAGATCGCCCTGGAAATGGCTGAACAGGCGGATAAAAGCAAAAAGCAGCCCGAGGTGCGGTTCATGGCGGCCTTGCAGGGCCTCCAGTGCGGCCTGAAGGTGCGTTGGTATAACGCGTGCAAGTTGTCGCAATACGCCCAGTGTTTGAAGACTCAGTCCGGCGAGTTCTTCCTTGAGCCAAAGTATGGCGCCTTCGCGTCCGCCGGGCAATACCGAGAGGTCTTCGGCGCTAAAGGTATCTTCGATGAGAATACCCCAGGGATCTTTGGTAAAGGGGGTGAAGCGCCGCTTTTCGACGCAGAGGTATTTTCCGGCGCCGTTGCTCAGTGCCATAAAGCGCCGAAGCGGTGGCAGCAGGGAAGCGCGTATGGCGTTTTCGAGGTAGGGCTTCAGGTCGAACTCGTATTGAAGAACGCGTTTTTGCAGTTCTTCCACCGGCGTGATGAGTTCGAAATAGAAAAAGTCGAGCAACAGACTCAGGGTTTCTACACTGGGGTTCTGTTCGAGCTGCGCCATCAGTTCGAGCGCTTCTTGTTCCAGCTTGTCGATATCCATTTTGCTAAACCGCACCAACTGGAAGGGCAGGCTGTTTTCAAAAAAGGGCAACCAGTTGCTCAATTCCAAATAGGCGTCGCCCTCCGCATTCTTTTTCTGCTCGTGAAAAACTACCTGTTTGGCGTATTGGTGGATATAATCCAGCATATCGGCCAACGAGCGGCTGTCAATAGGGGCGTATTCGGGTTGGAGCGCATAGGCATTGGCTACCCTTTTGCGCTGGCTGGCGCCAAGGCGGTTGAGCAGAGGGTGTTGTATTTTGGTAGGTTGGGCCATGAAATACAATTGAAGGATAGTAATCGCTAAATGGCCTGATCAGCCTCGCGCAGGTAGAAATCGTAGACAAAATTGTTGCGCGTATTGGTACCTGCGATAACGTAATCTACCGAAATCAGGATCTTGCCCTCAAACAGGAGCATATCATCGGGCTCTGTGATGGTAATGCGCTCAACGATGATGCGCGGTTCAAAATACAGGATAGCCCGCTCTACGAGGTCTTTCAAAAATCCCAAAAAGGTATTGCTGGCCGGCTCAAACTGAAAATCGCGGAGGTTACAGCCGTAAGCGGGTTGCATAACTCGCTCGCCGAGGCTGGTAGAGAGCAGGATGTGCAGGCTTTGGCGGATGTCTTCCACATCGGCTACCATTTCTACTGTTTTGGCGCCGGTATCGAAGGCGGGAGGAAAAGCCCAGCCTGTGCCCAGAAATGACTGTTCTGTTTGCATAAATGCTGTAATTGATCAACCTCCGATTATGACATTGCCCGCGCCGGCTACTATGACGCCACCGTGAGCGGTCATATCGCCCATTCGTGCAGCCGGTTTCCCGCCAAATAACACGGTGGCGGACCCCTTTACGATTACATCCGGCGGGCCGACGCACACGCACATATCGCCGACAACGGCAGCGGGTAAGCCGCCTATCAGTACCGTAGGGGCGGATGACATCACTATCGGCCCGCCAACGTGCGGCACAGTGCCGGTGACCATCGGGCAGGTGTGAAAATCGGTAATACGGGCGGCGCCTGGCATGGTTTAATTGATTTTGACCAGCGAACCGGTAATCTCGGTGATACCGGTACCGGCGAGTTTGGCGGTGGCGCCTTTGACTTCCATGGCGCTTTGCGCGGAGATCGCTATCTGCGCGGCGCCGATGGTGAGGGCCGCCGTGGCCTTGATGTCTATTTTGGCGCCGGCCTCGATGGTAATATTTGCAGGGCTGTTCAAGGTGATGCCGGCAGGCTCCATTTTGAGGGTATTGTTGTTTTGGTCGGTAATAACGATAGACGTGCTTTGTTCGTCCAGGATGATACTGTTTCCCGCCGGCGTACTAATAGTGATGGTTTTGGTATCGTCGTGGAAATGGATGCGCATATCGCTGCGGGTGATAAAGCCCTTTTCGTGGTTGACATCCTGGGCGCTGATGGGCGCGGGTTTGGCGCTGCTGTGTAACATACCCAGTACCACCGCGTCGCGTGGATCGTCGTTGACAAAACCGACGATCACTTCGTCGTCGATCTCCGGGCGAAAAAAGGCGCCGCGGTTGCTGCCGGCGTCGAGGCTGGCTACGCGCGCCCAGATACCCCGGGCTGAATTATCGATAATAGGAAGTCGCACCAAAATGCGGTCTTCGCCGTCGGGGTCGTTTTGTAATTGCACCACCTTGCCGATCTGCAAGCCGTGGATAGCCGGCAGGAGGCCTGCGGCCGGGGTGTCGGGGATGTCTTCCGATTGGTGAAACCAGCGGGGGGGTAAACCGAACTGTACGTGGGTTTCCCAGACGCCGGCGCCTATGTTATGCCGCACGGCACTCACAAAAGCCTTACCGTTGAAGCGATTACCCACGCCCTGTAGCTCAATGGTTTGCCCGGGTTTGATACTGGAAAACCCCTGAAATTTTGCGCGCCCGCAGATTTTGGCTAACCGGCTTTTGAGCATGGCTGCATCGGTCCACTGTTGTAATTCCGATTCGAGCAATTGCCCGCTGTGTCGCAATTGCAGTTTATCCGGACTGAGGGCGTTGGCCAGTGTAACGCCGGAGACATTGCCGGGTTCAGAAACCGGGGCTGAGTCGGAGGAGAATTCAAACAGGGTCTGGTTGCTGTAGTCCCAGGCTTTGGCTTCCACCGATTTCCATTGGGTGCGGGCGTCGATTTCGGCTTCAAATTCGATGATTGAAGAACCGTAGGAAACCGGGAGTGCTGGGTCCTGGCTCATATCGGGCTTTTTAACGCGTATAACCCCGTCATCGGCAATGACCAACCTGCCGTTGGCCTCCGCGCGCGACAGGATGAAATCCCAATCGGTGCAATGGTGTTGTACCAGTTCTTTATGGACGAGGTCAGTAGCCTGGACGTCGGCAGTCAAACCGGGATTTCTACCGATGATTTCCTCGATAACTTCGCTGTCTTTGCTGTCTTCGTAGTAGTGATTCTTGCGGCCCAGCGTCATACGCGCGCTGCGATCCCGGCATTCGATGATGAGTTCCGCGTTGCCCTTTTCGCTTATTTTAATATGGTGCTTGACGATGATCCCTTTAAACACGGTGGCATTTTGCCTGTCCCTGCCGATTTTGATCTGAATATCGTTGCCCGGTATGAAGTCATCGGTATTGCTGATCGGAAAATCTGCATCGGAGGCTTCGCCGTCGCGCAGGACGATCCTGGCGGAGGGAACGCGGTTGACCTCTTTGGTGGTGGAAACAGACAGCACCTGGTACCCGGAATCAACGGCGTTGCCATTAACTACCAGGTCAAAGGTTACCACATCGTGGGTGGAGGGGTTGGGCACCTGGGCGCGCGCGCTCATGCTTCTTCGGTTTTGTCAATGGGAGGAAAACGCAGTTCCGTAGCGGGTTTGAGCCCCCTTATCGTAGGCAGGTTATTGGCTTTTGCTACCTGCAGGAGGTACTTCGTGTCGTTGTAAATGTGATAGGTCATTAAGTCGAGTCTGTCGCCGGCTACAGTTTGCCGCAGGTGGGTTAAATCGGGTGAATTGCGCCGTTCGCGCGCGGTTCGTTCTTCCTGCGCGACGTAATTGAGGAAAGTGGCGCTGATTTTTACCCGCAGGGGGTCGCCGCTGGGTTCAAAAAGCTGGTAGTTAATATCCAGGTTGGACAGGATGCAGGGAAATACCAGGTATTCGCCCCAGTGGATTTTAAGAAAATTGGGGCGGTGGATGCTGCCTTCCATATGGTATACCGCCTTCAGAAATAGCTCCAACTGGCGTTTGACCGATTTATCGGAGGTATCGGGATAGCGGTAGTTTTCGATGGCGCCGGTGCCGTCGAAAATAAACTCCAGGCGCAATTCCTCCGGCGCAGTGGAATTGTAGCGCGGGTCGGTGCCCTGGTTGCCATGGCCGCGCTGGTTTTCCAACTCCACCTTGAAATTTTTGGAGTAGCTCTCCGGGTTCATCGGCAGATCAAAAGGATCGGGCAAGCGGGAGCTTTCCGCAAAATTCCGGTTTCGGTAGGCAATGATCCTGACTTTTTCGATAGCGTGGGTGGGCATTGGGGTTAACGTTCGGATTTTTCTTTTAAGATGGCCAGCACTTTTTCTACGATGAGATTCACTTCCGCTTCTTTGGTGTCGGAGTTGCTGCCGTTGACGGTACCGCCCTGCGCGTTGCCTCCTTCCTGGTCTACGGTAGCTTTGATGACTAATTCCCGGATTTCCAGCGGCATAACATCATACATTTTTTAACATAAAACGATTAAAATTCAACTCCAGCGTTTCGATGAGTATTTCGCTGCGCTCGGCGTTGAGTTCGGCCAATTTCCAGCTTTTCGGCCACACATGCTCCACGTCCCACTTGATCAATACATTGTGTTCTTCGTCTAATAATTCGACAATAACCAGTTTCAGGGGCACAATCCGCAGGTGGTTGAAGGTATTGATACACCAGTCGGTCAGTCCCGATTGACCGGGTCTGAGCAGGCCCCTTTTCAGGGTGAGGGTGGAGGAAAACTTACTCCTTCCGGGCAGTACGTGCTCGAAGTGGTTTTCGCCGCCTTCCTTCCAGTTTTCAGTATCCATTTGCACGTCGAGACCGCCGACGGATTGAAAACGGACATCCTCGGTCTTCAGATCGGGAAGTCCCTGGAATGTCACTTGAAAATGGAAGCCCACCATTTGGTGGAAGGCCTGTTCAGCCATGATGGTTAAGGGAATTACTTGTCAGAGACGGTGAGGCCTTCGTGGCAGATCTCCATGGTTTCGATGGCTACTTCGTTGGCGTCGGCTTTGAGGTCAGTGGATTGCACCTTTTTTGCCCAGGCATTTTCGAGTTTCCAGATTACGATGGGTTCGTGTTCTTCGTTGAGTAGTTTTATGGTGATATCGCGGCGGTACTTACTGCCGGTTTTGTTGCCTTCCTGGAAGTAATACGATTCCTTCCACAGGTTGAAGAAGTCCAGATCGCCTTCAAAGGTGCCGCGTTTGAGGGTGATATCGCTGTATTTGGTAAGGCCGGGCTGTTTGCTTTTGTTGTATTTTTTGCTGCTGCCTTCGCGGTACTCGATGACTTCCGTTTCGAAATCCAGGCCGCTGACCTCGGTAAAACCGACGCGAAAACCTTCGCCCCATTCCACCAGAAAATGAAATTTGGGTATGGGATAATCTCCTTTTGCTGCCATGATGTTAGATTTTTTAGTGAATTAAGGGTATATTATTTTGCTGCTTCCGCAGCCTCTGAGGCTTTGATGGCTTCCGACAGGCTGTTTTTGCGTGCGAGGGCAGTGTCGCGCTGTTTGCGGGCTTCATCCATTGCCGCTTTAGAATCGTCTACACTCGTTTTTGCCGAGGCGAACAATTCGGACACTTTATCATAATAAGCGCTGTTGGTTTCCACAAGTGGTTTCATCTTGCGTATGGGCAATAATTGTTGGTCTTTGGCAGGTTTGCCGATTTCAGGGTCGCAGGGTGGTATGGGAGCATCTTTGGACTTATCCTGTTTTGGTCTCTCGTGTTGTTTGTGGCAAAGTGATATTTTGTCTGTTGCGGAAATATTGCCAAGCAGGCGTTTGCGCAAATCCTCCAACTGCCAGTGCAGACCGAATTCATCTTGTGCCATGTATGCCTGCAGCAGGTCGGCTATATACAGGATGTCCAGCATTTTGGTCATTATGCCAGTCTGCAGGTTGTTGATAACCTGCACTTTGGCTTCATACACGGCAACACAATCGAGCGCAGCCTGCTTTTTTTGTTCGTTCAGATCGGTACTGCACTTGATCATTTCCTTTAATTTTTTGAGCAGGTCGGAGGCTTCTTCTTCTGATTCGATCTTGAAGAGCAACTTGTCTATGCGCTCGAAAATGCGTTTAAGCAGACACAACAACGCCCGCAGGGCCGTACTGGTTTCGCCGGTGTTACTGGAGAGCCTTTTAACGGCTAATATAAATGCCTCCAGGTCCATGTAGGCAAGTTCGGCTTCCTCATGGGCTTTTTCGGCATTTTCCACCCAGATGCGCAGTTTAGCTTCCCATGCGATGGCATTGGTATAGCTGTTTTCTTCTTTCGATGCGGTTGCAGCGCTTTTGAGGTAATCGCTGCTTGCTGTTTTGAATTCTTGTTTCCAGGTTTCCAGACAACCGCTGCCATTCTTCGACTCGCAAGGGGAGGACGGATCGCAGCAGGCTCTTTCGTCGTCTCGCAGGAAGCCCTCTTTTTCAATTCCTGCCTTATGGTTTTGTTTCATTGTTATTCTTTTAAGATGATGAGAAACCGGTGAGGTTAATAGCTGTCTTTTTCGCGCGGTAGATAGCCCATAGACTTTTTGGTAGTTCCTTCACCGTTGCTACTTCCTCCTTCGGTTAGTTCTTGGCAGATATCGTCTACGATACTGATGAGTTCGCATTTGCCGTTGCAAATAAAGTCGAGCGTAGCGGAAATTCCATTGGAAACACTGTCTCCTTCAAAGAATTTAAATTCTTCGGTATTGAGTTCGTCAATGGCTTTTGTCAGTTCCGTTTGAGCTGTTTTGGCGTCTTCGGCGGCCTTTTTGATATACTCGTTGGTGGTTTTTTTGAATAGCGTCAGCTTATCCACGAGATTTTTAGAAAAAGGCTTGAGTTCGTCAACGTTGGAAAAAGTATGGATGCCGGCGATAGTGACCAGGGCTTCTGCCGCTGCTTTGCCGTCTTCGCTCAGCGATTTGGCCGTTGCTGTGATGTTGGAGATTTCGGTGGGAACTTTATCGTCGGAAAACCCCATGATACTTTTCAGGCAGTTATACATAGCGCAGGCTGCATTATTGGCATCGTGGAGTTTATCCTTGAGCTCGTTGAGCATTTTCGAGCCGTCTTTGATCATTTTGGCCAACTCAGCGTTCTTTTTGCTGTAGCCGTCTACGTTGACCTGGATAATTTCGGCGCTTCGCAGCATATCGAATAACTCGTAGTTGTCGATATCGCGGTAAAAGCGATGCGTTTCTTCCGCCATGCTCAGGCAACACAATTTGTAACCGCGCTTGGATTCGTATTGGTAAATGAGCGTTTTGGAGGCTTCATTTTCACCAACGGCGGTATTGTTTTTATCCTGCAACCCTTTGCGAAACCCGCAGATTGCGCCGGCGAGTTTATTCGCATCATCGGTGCAGTTGCATTTATTGTCATTCTTCATAATTCATTCATTTTTAAGATTGAAAAGGACCTTCAGGATTCGGAGAGCATCTTGTGGCTGAATTGCAGGATGATAAATTCTGCGGGGCGCACTACTGCCATCCCGATTTCCACGATCATTCTGCCCTCCCAAATGTCAAGTTCGGTCATGGTTTCGCCTAAGCCTACACGCACGTAGAAGGCTTCTTCGGTGGTAGCGCCCATGAGCGCGCCGGCTCGCCATTGCAGGGTGAGGAAGTTTTCGATCATGGAACGAACGCGCGTCCAGGTGTTCTTGTCGTTGGGTTCAAATACGAACTGCACGGTGGCGTTTTTGGTAGATTCTTCCACCATGTTGAAAAAACGACGCACCGGCACGTAGCGCCACTCGTTGTCGTTTCCTGCCAGCGTACGGGCGCCCCAAACGATATTACCTCGCCCGGGGAAAGAGCGGATGACGTTAATCGACTTGCCGGCGGTAGTATCCACGTTCAGGTTTTCCTGTTCGCGGTGGGTGATCTTTTTGACCGGCTCGATCACAGCGCGCACGCTCACGTTGGCCGGGGCTTTCCAAACGCCCCGCGCTGCGTCTACCCGCGCGTAAATGCCTACCATAATCGGTGAAGGCGGCATTTCGCAGGGTATGGCGCGAACGGCGCTTTTGGCCCGGAAGTAGAGCGCATTATCTTTCGACTTCAATTCGGCGAATGTACCGTTAAACCTGCCGTCGCCGCCGGTATGGACAATTTGAACGTTGGCGTCGCCGTCACCTTCTCCTCCATAATAAAAATCGAGCGTCGTTCTGAGGTTGGGATAATAAGCGGCGGCGTACTTTAATTCGTTGATCTCTACACTGGTATTATTGCGAAGTTCTTCAATATTGGTAAACCATTGATCGGGAGGCAGTTCTGGGTTCTGCCACACATCCATTACTGTAAAACGGTCTTGCAAATTGACGCACATGGCGATAGCAGCCTGATAAAGCCCATAGTAATCGGCTGCATTGTCAAGCCCTTGTGCATCGGGGAAAACGTAGAGCGTGATCTCGTCGATCTTCTCGGTTGCGTCCAGCCCGCGGCGCAAATCGGTTTGCAGAATGACCCCGCCCGACGCTGTGTAATTGCCCACCGAGACGATCCAGCAGGGGCCGCCGCCGTTTTCAAAAAAGAGTTGCAGGGCGTAATACATGAGAAATTTGGAGCGGGTTTCGGCGTTGATTCGTCCGTTTACTTCAAATTTGCCTCTGTTTTCCGCTATTTCAACGGTGATACTCCCGACTTCTGCGTTGGCCACGCCGAAGTACTGTTCGTATTCCAATAGCGAAGAAATGCGGTACGGCGTGTCGAGCAAGGATTCGTTCCGACTATCGAGCGCCTTTTCGGTATAGCCGATAAAAGCCGGAATAGCCGTCTCTACCTGCGCGATAGAGGGCGGAAGCTTGGGTATTTCTTCGATGTAAACGCCAGGCGTTTTCAAGCGGGGAATTAAAGCTGTTATTGCCATAATTTTTACAAATGAAAAGGTGATGCAATATTATCTTGGTACGGGTTGGACCGCATTGAAGTATACATCGCTATACAGGCGGGCGCCCTCGCGCTTCAGGTAGTTGGGCTCAGCATTAGGCAAGGGATTTTGGCCCGGGTCGAAAACCGTTAATACCTGCGCGAAATAACGGGGCTTTAGTGTAACGAATACCTCCCCGGACTGTTCCAGCCAACTACTAAAGTGGGTGTTGATGGAAGATATTTCAGCAGCATCAAAGCCACCTTTCTTAGCATAACGCCAGAAAGCACTACGGCTCAAAAAGCGTAATTCAAAGCGAGGATGAACTGCACGGCGCGACCCTACAGGCAGCATGGTCTGAAGAAATCCATCAGGAGAAATCAAGGTAAAGTCTGAATTGTCGCAATGGAATAGTAACTTGATATGGCCCAGCGGCTTTGCTATCGGCGTGGAAAAACCCAGTTGCCAATCGGTGTATTCTATGGTTTGCGTATCCAGCGTTCGGTCTGCCTCATTGACAAAACCATTGCCAGCTACCGGCTCCCATTTCGACAAATCGCCGCTGTTGTCTTCTGTTGCTTGTCTCACTTGTGCGCCTAGCGTGGATAAATCCCCCATGTTGTAGGATTGGCCGGGGGCAAAAGCTGGAATAGGGCGGGAAAGCGAACGCTCGTGATGCGCGCCGTCGTTTGTAAAAAAATAGATCTGGTTATCGCTTGGCCGCAGGGCAATATTGGTAAAATTGGCAAATAGCGGATTTATCGTTTGCAAGCCTATGGTGAGCGCTGTTCCATCCGGTATTTGGATAACGGGACGGTAGCGTACACTTCCGTCTGGCTGCTGTTGCGAATTCACCTCCATCGCCAATTTAAACCCCAGGGGATTGGGCAATATCTTCAAACGGAAATCAGCTAATTGCTTGGCGGCATCGCGATTGATAAGCAACCCGATATTCCGGCTTATGTCGTATTGGCCGAGTTGTAGTTTGCGGCTCAACCAGGCCTGTTGTTGCAAATTACTCAGAGCAAAATAGGATTGGTATTCATTATCAATCAAATAATAATCGTGAAGAATATGCACCTCACATACCGTCTTGTATTCAATTACCCTGGTCTCCATCCTGATTGTCCTGAATTTGAGCAAGTTGCCGGGTTGCTAAATCTTCCCGTCTTTCCTGGATTTCTTCGATGAGCGGCGCATCGGAGGAAATGCGGCCCTGTATTTTTACCAATCGCACTTTGTACATCACAAAAGGTACCTGCTTGCCGCCCAGGGAACCCCACAGGTGGTTGATCTGCTCGAAGGTGAGGGTATATAGTTCGGGCAACAAGCGCAATTCTTCTCTGACCAATTGCTTGATTTCAAGTGTGGCCTCGTCGGTTACGCCAGGATCATCTGTTGCGAATGACGACTGTGGGGAATTCTGGACTGTAAATGATTTCTTTGATTGAAAAAACTCGATGATCAACGACAAACGGTTGAGGGAACGTTCATAATCGTCGCTGGTGGCCTGATCGGGAAGCGTAGCGCAAAAGAGGAGATAGAGATTCAGGTGAACGGGCGGTTGGGTATATTCGATACCGCTACCAATCGGATTTCTGATAAAATGCGGTCCATTTTTTAGCGCGCTTTCTTCCTCAATATTGACCAGGCTGATAACTACTCTGTTTCTTAACGTTGCTTCTCCTCCGCTATCATTTTCCAGGGCCGCAATATTCCCAAGAATGATCTGATCGTCAACTAAAATATTGTCGCCAATGAGTTGACCAGGTCTTTTCTGGTTGACAATCAAGTACCTGCTAAGTTCTTCCCGAAGAAAGGCTAATGCGCCGGAGAGCATACGGGCAGTTGTTAGTTTATGACCTTATTATTTATCACTTTTCGCACGTCCAGCCCTTGTATTTCTACATTGGCAAAACAATGCAAACTCGGCAGCGCTAACTGAAGCCGGGTATTGCCGCTTACAGACATGACCGTACCGCAGTAGCCCGCCAGCGGACCGGTCAGCACCTCTACAGTTTCGCCCACGCTGAATCCTTCATAAGTAATTTCCACCGGGGCTTCCACATGAGCCAGCCTTTTTATCATCGCCACCTCCTTTTCACTCAGCGCAGCAACCCGGCCCCCAAACTGAACGTATTTCAAAATATTACCCACCTGAAATACCTCGTTTCTCCGCTTGGTATCGGTGGCTACAAAAACGTAATTGTTAAACAGGACGACGTCGATCATTTTTTTGCGGTCGCTCCAATATCGAAGTTGTTTTTGCGTAGGTACGCATACTTCAAATCCCATTTCGGATAAGCGCAGGCCGACTTTTTTTTCTGAACGGGGTTTAACCTGCAAGGCGTGCCACTTAATAGGCTGTTCGGAGGTTTGCATATTGGGGAGTTAGGTTAGTGTTATTTACGGCTTCGCCGCGCTGAGTCCCATTTTGACAATGGCGCAGCGTGAAATGTGGCAAGAAATCTATAGAAGAAATGAAATTGACAGGGGTAAAAATATAGGTAATAATATTGATAAAAAATACCTGTAAGCATCTTTACCCTAAAGTGTAATGACCTGGCGCCCCTACCTATACGATGCGCTCTCTCACCGCTTTGGCTACAGCTTCTTTGCCGCAATTGACGTGCAACTTCAGGTAGATATTTTTCAGGTTTTTCTTTACCCCGTCTTCCGAGAGGAATACTTTTGCTGCGATAGCCTTGATGGGGAGGCCTTCTACTAAATACCTCAGAACGGCCAATTCGTGGTCTTTCAGGTTGTATTTGTTTTTGCCAATATTTTGATGGAAATACTTGATAACTTTTCGGGCAATGCCCGGCGACATGGGCGAACCGCCGTCCATCACTTCCAGGATAGACTCCAACAGCCGGTGCGGAGGCGTTTTTTTAAGCAAATAGCCGCTCGCCCCGGCGCAAAGGGAATCGAACAACTTGTCGTCGTCTTCATACACGGTGTACATGATGATGTGCGCCAAGGGCTGGGTTTCTTTGATTTTTCTCGTACTTTCAATGCCGGAAATACCGGGCAACCCGACATCCATGACGACCACATCCGGTTGCAATTCGGGAGTTTTGGCAATCGCCTCCTCCCCGGTTGCACATTCACCAACCAACTCAAAGGAGTCATAGCCATTGAGCAATTGCCGCAGGTACTCGCGTTTTTCAAAGCTGTCTTCGCAAATCAGTATTTTAATTGCCGGCATTGGTTATTGCTTAAACTCATCAAGTTATACGCTGCTCATTCTTATCGCAAGGGCCTTTTAGTGTAATATTTTTTCTGTAAAAGCAGGATTGGGCGCCGCTTTTTCCAGGTCATGCACCTTGAAAGCAGGAAACAGGATATGTCGTTTTTTCCACTGCACACTATGCAAGAGCCGAAGCATTATGCCATATCGGGCAATGGGAACCATAAGCAGGAGACAGCACCCCTTGTCGGGCGATGCCCGTATTTCGAGTTTTCCTTTTATTGATTTTGCCCTTCTTTTCATATTAAATAAGCCGTTGCCGGCATGTTCCTTATTAAGGTCAAAACCGCAGCCGTCATCTATGACCCAACAATTCAAATGCCTGTATCCCAACTCAAACCCAACCCGCACCTGCGATGCGGAGGCGTGTTTCATGATGTTGTGCAGCGCTTCTTTTAAAATGAGATAAATATCGCGGCGAATAGGAGGGGGAATGGGCATCGCTTTGGCAGCCTCCGGTAATTCAAGTGAAAAAGCGATGCCTTTATCCGCAAGCAGCTCGTGCCCGTGTCGATTGAGCAGCGCTGCCAGATGCCCCAAATTGCGACAGGATGCCCCCAACACGGTGATGGTATCGCTAATGGCGTCGTTTACTTTTATCGCTTCCGAACTGATCTTCTCAAGTAGTTCCTTTGTTCGTGCCGACTTACCTGCTTGGGTTATTTCGTCGGAAACTAAATCCGACAGTATACAAATATTGCTGAGCGAAGAACCCAGGTCATCGTGTAAATCCTGCGCGATCCCGCAGCGGATTTTTTCGTTTACTCTTTTCCGCCAATAGAAAACGCCGGCGACGCAGCCAATGATTATTACAGCATAAGGCAGGAGATAAAGAAGTGTTGAATAATTCATTTTGGTTTGATTGTAAGGTCAGACAATAGTTGCTATTCAGGGTAGTATTACGCGGATCTATTCAACAGCTATACGATTCTTTATAACGCAATGCGCCATTTTATTACAAATGCAAAGGATTTGATCGCAAATTGCAATGCTGAAAAGACGTATCGTTAAGGAGAATGATAAGCTTGTATTGGCTGTTAGTCGAATAGCTCGTTCGGAGAAGTTCGTCAGGAAGGGTCGGGGGCTGGAAACTGTTCTTGGAGTAACGGGCGTATTTTTCAGGGGCTCAGGCGGTCATAGGGTCTATCGGCAGTACATTCGGTATAGTCTATCCTTGAGGTGTTTGTGTATTCTGCGTGAAAGTAACATTTTTTTGATATGTAATCAATTCTTTAGCCTAAAATAATGCATAAATTGAAAATTACTTCTCCCCAGCTAACGACCGCAAATTCACTGTGCATCCACCACACACCTAAATCCAACAGTACCATTGCGCTCAAAACCCGGCGAAACCCGCAGCAGCATCTGCCGGTACGATAGCGGCCTGGGCCCGCCCTGCACATACCACCAACTGCCGCCTGGGTGGTAATAGCTGCCGCCTTTGAGCAGGATATAGCCGTAGGTATCGCTTTGGTACCAATCGTTGGTCAGTTGCCATACGCAGCCTACCAGGTCTTGTAGGCCCCAGGGATTAGCGCCTTTGGGGTAGCTGCCTACGGCGTATAACGTGCCATTGCCGGGATTGCACAGCTTAGGATCGAGGGCGCCTACGGCGTTGAGTTGGAAGGTGGCGCTCACCTTGGTGGCGCCTTTGGGGGCTTGCTCGCCGCTGTTGCCCCAGGGCCAGCGCCGTCCGTCGGCGGTTTGGGCGGCGTATTGCCATTCGGTTTCGGTGGGTAGGCGTTTGCCTGCCCAGGCGGCGTAGGCGCGGGCGTCTTCGTAGCTCACATTTACTACTGGAAAATCTTCCTCGCCGGCTTGCGGCGTGCCGTTGACCCAATGTGCCAGGAAGTTGGCCGTATCTGCCGGAACATAACCTGTAGCATCCAAAAAGGCTTTGTACTGCCGGTTAGTCACCGGGTATTTATCGATGTAAAATTTGGGCATCTGCATGGTTTTGGGATAACCTGCTTTTGGGTAACCAATAAATTCATCGCCGTTGCTCACTTGCATGGAAAAATGGCCCGCGGGAATAGCTACCATACCTTGGGGCGTTTTTGCGACCGGTATTGTGGGGACGGACCGGGACACCCGCACCGGCTGTCCTGCCGGAATATGGAGAATCGCTTCGTCCATTAATTCATTTTTATCAAAAAGCTGCACCACGTATTTGCCGCTTATTTTTCCAAAAATATCGGACAAAAACACCAGCGTAGCCGTATCCGAGGCCAGTAATTCTAAGTGTGTTTTGTCGTAGGCCGGGTCGCCTTCCCAGATTCTGAGCACCTCGCCGCCGGTTGCCCGGATAGCCAGGGCGGCGCCCTCAAGCGCGGTTTCGAGCAATCGGGGAAAAACCGCCAGGGCGCCCACCGCGCCTTCGTTGTTGGTGTGCAGGTCGCTGCGGTCGAACGCATCGAGTTGGACTGTCAGACAGGGTTTCCTGCCGCAGTTGGTAAGGGGAGCTTCCTCGTGGCGCCACAGGTCGACACAGTGGTAGCCTTCCGGTACCGGCGCCTCCAACAGCGGCCCTTGAAAACCTTCGGGTCTTAGGCTGAATATGGTGAACAGCCTTTTATTGCCCTGTCGCCAGGCATTCACATACACGCTATCTACGCGCGCGGGCCAGAGCGGTGTAAAGTCTTTCGACAAAATAGCGCCTGAATTTTCGCGTAAGATTCGCACACAACGCCCCCAGAAGCGATAATCATCCTCTACCCAATCGGGTCGACCAGGGCGCATCACGTTGATCTCCACGCCGTAGCCGTTGAACAGCGCCGTCGCATATTCTCGGCGCACCCGCTCTCGGGCGACCTCCACCACCCTGAAAATCGCAAAATCGGGTTTGATCAGCTTATTGAGATTGAGCAGAGGGACGTGGTAGATATCGTTGTGCACCCGGCCCGCCATGATGCCCGGCATGTCTTTGGGCACGGCCATGCCTTCGCTATAGAGTAAAACGCCCGGGCGGGCATCGTCGGCGGCCTGTTGGAGCGCTTTGCCGGCTTCGGCCTTTGTATCGAGCACCACGCCGTCGGCGCTTACCTCGCTGATCATGTCCGTCATCCGGGCCAATCCGGCGGCTTCCGAACTATCATCCCAGGGGTTGTAGCTGATAAAATAGCGCGTGCCCATAGTGCGGCATTGTTCGGCCAGGCTGCGTTGTTGGGGCAATCCGCCCGGCAGGTCGGCCATGAGTTGCCATTGCGTGCGCTGGTCCATGCCCAGTGCGGGCCAGGTGGGCCATATCGTCACAATCTCGTCGCCGCCATATAGCGTTTGCATTTTTTTCAAAAAACGATTCAGGCCGTAGCCAGCGGCTGGGGTGAAATAATCGGGATCCCAGGCCATCATGAGGTGCATCGAATAGGAACGGCGGGCGTAGGCCAGGTCGGGGCGCTCGTACAGCGTGTTGTCGAAGTTTTTCCAGACGGGCTGGTGGGGCTGCCCTTTGGGCGCATCGTAGAGCAGTCGCTCCTGGAAACATTTGCGCAAAGCAGATTGCCAGTTAGATCCCTCCGCTACGTCGATATAAAGCAGGAATTGCACCTCTTCGCCAGGTTTCAGTCGGTAGGGTGTGCGGATGAGCAGGTAATTCTGGATCGTATCCTGTGCGCGGCGCACGAGTCCGTACAGCCAGCGGTTGGCCGACAGCGGCATCGTCGAAAACCCCAGATCCTGGTTATTGTGCGGGACCACTACTTCTACCGGCTCATACCCCGGCCGGTAGAGCAGCGAGCGGCTGGTATCGGGAGAAGCGGCGAGGGGGTCGAAGAGTTTGGGGATGTTGGAATTCGCTGTATGCCGGGGTTGTGCAATGGCGTCTTTATATTTTTTACCAATAATAAAAATCTGATCGGCCTTGCCGCCAAATGGGGCTATATTGTTGATTAATAATTCTTTATCAGATAAATTTTTAAAATAAACAGTAGTTAAAAATCCTTCCTGAAGTCGTAAATCAGCCTGTAGCCGCACATCGAGCAACTTGCCTGAAACCTGGCGAAGAAATGCCGTATCGGTAGTCGTCAGCCACTCGCGGTTCAATTCAAAGCCCATAACAGGCAGGTTGGCCAAAGCATATCGGACCGGTTCGCCGTCTTTTTGAATCACAACAGCCTTAATGGCCAGCGGATTAGTCGTGGACCATTCGAGGGCGGGCCATTGGGCCTGGGCTGTATTGGCCGCGATGGCGAGGGTTAGGAGGAGGGGGAGGCGCATGGTGGTCGGTTGTAGGTTGTGAGTTATGGGTTGTGGGTTTGCCAGGTCTAATATAAAGACTTTAACCCACAACCTACAACCTACAACCTACAACCCCTTCACTCAAAAGCTATACTTCGCAAAAAACGTAAAATTCCTGCCGGGTTCGTAGATCACGTTCTGAACGGATTGATTGCGGTAGGCGCGGTTCAGGTGCTCGCGGTAGTGGCGGTCGAAAATATTCAAGGCGGCCAAGCCGACTGACAAACCTTTGAGGGGTTCTACGCCGGCTCTCAGATCGTAGACGGAGAAACCGGGCGTCGTCGTTTCACCAAAGTTCGCGGAGATATTATCCTGGTTGTCCACGTACCGGCTGCGGGCGTCGATCCACCAGCGTTCGCGTTCGTAGCGCAGACCGAAGCCGGCTTCCAATGGCGAAATTTCGGGCAGGGGTTCGTCCCAGTCCAGGTTTTGGGCTCGGGTGTACGACAGTGCGGCATTGGCTGAGAGGTTTTTGACCAGCAGCCATTCGAAATAAAGCTCGGCGCCCCATTGGGTAGCCTCGTCGATATTGGTAAAGCGGCGGGCATACATGGGGCCGGTCATCGAGGTGGCGCGGATGGTGGTATCAACGAATGCCGTGATGTAATTGGTCAGGTACGAATAAAATACGTTGGCGCTTGCCTTCAGGCGGTTAGTTTTTTTAGAAATAGAAAACTCCACCTGGTTATTGACTTCCGGTTTCAGGAAAGGATTGCCCACGTATTCGTAAGGGTCCCTGCCTACGTTAAAGTGATTGATCAGGCGCTCGATCATATTGGCTGTGCGGGCGCCGCGGCCCAGGGCGAGTTGAAGCAACCAGCCTTTTGCGGGTTCGTAAGTAGTCGAGGCGGTTGCGCCGAGCGTCCATTGGTCGTCGGCGTCGACGTTGCCGTAGAGTTCCAGGAAACCGGGCGCCGGGTCGGCGATGTTGGCGGAGGTAATATCGGCCCGCAGGCCGCCGAGGAAGGTCCATTTGGGGCTTGCAAACCAACGCCCTTCGGCAAAAATACCGCCATTGTGGATGGTGGCGTCCTGCCAGATGGTAGAAGTAGTCGTCATGGGCATGGGCAGGGGGTCGCCGTTCATATTGCGGAGCATCGTCATCTCGCGTTGGCCGTCGCGCCAGAGGTAGCGGTAGTCCAGGCCGGCATAAACCAGTGTTTTGCGGCTTGGCATCAGCGTAGCCTCTACCCGTCCGCCATAGGTTTGCGCCTCCACATCGGAGATCATTTCCATCATCATGGCATTGGGGCGGCGCAGGTTCGACATCACGTGGTCAACCTTGGTGCCGTAGGCTTTGGCGGTGAGGCTGTACAGCTTGGGACTGATATTTTTGTATTGATAATCGAGCGAAAAGATATAGGTGTCGTCGCTGTCGGTATCCATATTCAACCCCGCGTGCAGTACATCGCGGCTAAAGGCCTGGCGCCAGTTGGCCTGGATGCGCTGATTAGCCTGCGCATTGTAGCCGACCTTCAGGCTGTAGTCATACACGTTGAATGAAGACGGAATTTCCGTGTCGTTGCCGCTTTTGTAGCTGCCGTAATCTTTCAAATCGCCGTTGAGTAAAAAATCGAATTGCCGGTTGGCGCCGTGCAGGGCCACCTTGGCCAGCTTCGAATTGCCGTTGGTCTCGTAACCGCCGGCTACCGAACCGCCGATACCCTGTTGTTTTTGGTAATCAAACGATTGCGTCACCACATTCACAATAGCGCCGAAAGAAGGGCCGTAGCGCACGCTAAACGGGCCTTTGATCACCTCTATTTTGTCGATATCATCGGGATTGATATGCGTAGTGGTGGGGTCCATGCGGGCGGGACAGGCGTGGGTAGTTTGCAGTCCGCCGTCGTAAATCACATTGATTTGCTCGTATTTAAAAGAGCGGAACACGGGGTCCATTGCGTAGCCGCCTTTTTTGATCACGCTAAAGCCGGGGATTTCCTTAAATAAATCGCCGACATCGCGGGGTTGGCTGCTTTGCTTGTGGTGGTCGCAGATCACATTCGACTGCGGCGAGCAGTGCATTGGGCGGTCGCTCACCAGTATCTGCTCCAGCACGACCGCTTTGGGGTGTAAGGCGATATGGAGTTGGGACAAGTCGTCGGGGGCGGCTTCCAGGGTAGCCGTTTCATAGCCCAATTGCTGAGCCTCGATCAGATAACGGGTTGCTTCGGGGATACTGGCCTCGAAATGCCCTTCTTCGTCGGTGTAAATGAATTGATCATTCACTATTAAGGTAGCAAAAGGCACACCGACATTGCCGGTTTCTTCTTTTACCAGGCCTTTTATTGAAATGAGTTGCTGGGCGCTTAATAAGCCGGCCAGCAATAAAAACACAGGAAATATGATTAGCTTTTTCATGATTGTTGTTGTTTAAAATTGCTTTTGCTGAGTGGTTTTTTACCACAGAGTTACACAGAGTGCGCACAGAGTTACACGGAGTTAAGATGATTGGCACAGTTGCTTTCCTGCGCCCCCGGCCCCTAAATGGGAGTCCTTCCCGCGCATAGATATTTCATGCTGGATGTCTGATGCTGGATATTTAATTATTGATTTTCAATTAATTAAGCATCAAACATTAAGCATTAAACATTAACATGCCAGATTCGGCGGGTGGAAGAAAGCCCTGTCGGGCAATAAATCCCAAAAATTGGGCGAGTAGGGAAATAGGGGCAATTTGCCTGTTGCAATAGTAGCCGGTAAATTGCCGTAGTCGCAGGGGAGGTCGTAGGCTACCCTGCGCTCTTCGTCTTGTGCGGGGGTGGGAATTTGCTTTTGCTGCTCTTCCCGTTGTTGTTTTAGCAACATGGCCACCTTGCACTTCCCGTTGCAATGCAGCTGCGGGCGATCCTGGTTGATACAAAAAGTCTTTGTAAACGTACCGTTGGCCAGGTGGTACCAGGAAAAAAGGAAAGCTTTTCCGCCTGTATGCAGGCTGATCGCAGCGATCATTATCAGGGCAAAAGCTTTCCTACACATGGCTTATCAAACGTAAATATTTGAAGGTCAAAAATATTGGAATAAAAGACCTTTTTATCTGACATAAAAGTAACGGCGGTTTTTCGCTTTGCTAAATGATAAAAGTCAGGGGTGGGGGTGATAAAGTTGATATTGGTTTTTGTATGAGGATTTGAGACAGGAGGATTTGAAGATTTGATTAAATCCTCAAAATTCCCCTCCACCATTTGGAGTTATAAAAGAAATATGTAACTTTGTAATTCAAAGTACTTTGTTAAATATAAATCTTTCAAAAAGAAATCATCATGACAGCACAAAACAACTTATTTGCACAGCCGATCAATACGGCGGCCTTAATCAAACGCATATTGATAGGTGGCGGCATTGCCTTACTGCTTATCTCCTTATTTCTGTTGGGGGTAGACAATCCCAACCCCGCATGGCCCAAATACTGGTGGATCAGGCCGATGCTGGTGGTTCCATTCGCCGGGGCAGTAGGCGGCGCCTTTTCTTATTATATGGATTATATCACTAAGCCGGGCACAACGGCAAAAGTGCTGGCTGTTATTGTCAGTATTATCGTATACATCATCGGACTGTGGATGGGCTCTGTTTTGGGATTGGATGGGACGTTGTGGAATTAGAACGTAGAGCTTGTTTGGATTTTGAGCGTGTACATCTGGCAGCTAAAGCAGCCAGTACAGTATGGCTTCCAGCGCTTCATGTGCAGATACCCTTGGCGGGCATATCATGAACCGGTTGTTCATTTCACTCGTACAGATAGCACAGTCAGGTTGTTTTTTAAAACAGAAAGTAACTATTTAGCAGGTATAACTTAACGCCAAAATAAGCGCAAAGGCCTTTGCTTATGACACCCCCGGCCCCTAAAGGGGAGTCTTCCCGCTATCAAGAAAACCCCGTCTACCAGAGGGGTTCCCCTTTAGGGCAATGTCGTTGACTTAAGAAAAAAATGAGGTGACATCTCCGACGCAGGAGGAGGTGTAATTTCATTTTTTTGAGTTCCGAAGCCCGGATTTTGAGATGACACCAGCCTCGTTCCTCGTCAGATGTCACCTCAAAATCCTTAAGTCAACGACATTGCCCTTTAGGGGTTAGGGGGTTGGTTTGGCAATGTTAAGGTTAGGCTGTTAACCTAAATAGTTACAAACAAATAAATAGGTTTTAGCATGCCCGAACAAGCTCTTATTCATTTTTGAATTTGTTTTCCATAAGCGTCTCTTTAAATGCCGACCTGAAGGTATAGCCAAAAGTGAGCATAACGGCCCTGGTGTCTATTTTAAAAATACGGCTGAATTCAAAGTTGTCTTCGACAATGCGGGTACCGTTTTGTTGTGTGTTAAAAATATCCGTAAACGCAAGGCCCAGCCGGCCTTGTCCTTTCATTATTTTTTGCTGGAAACCCAAATCTACAAAATAAACAGCCACCCTTTCCCCTTGCGGAATGGCAATGGGAGAGGTATAATTAGCCGTCAACTGAATTTTGCCGTTATCCCAGGGGGTAAAATTGTTGATGAGTTTGGCAAAGCCGGCCAACTGATTGTGCTGAATGTCGAACGCCGCTTCATCGGCCTCAATGCGGATATCGTAGCCCGACACATTGAGATTGAGGCTCCAGAAACCGGTCGGATTAACTGCGAACATGACTTCCAGGCCGTATGTGGCGGCGTTGCCGAAATTCTGCGGTTGCGTAAAAGCCACGCCGTTGTTGTCTAAAACGGTATAGGGTAAAATGACGTTGTTGGTACTTCGGAAAAATGCCGATGCGGTAAAATTGGCTTTGCTGAGGGAACGGTTGTACGATAATTCGAGCGAATGGGCCAGTTCCGGAATCAAAGCCGGGTTGCCGGCCCGCTGGTTGAGCGAATCGGTAATATCAGTGAACGGCGTCAATTGCCCGAAAGAAGGGCGGTTTATCCGCCTGCTGTAGCTCAACTTTGCCATATCGCGTTGAGGGGTGTAATAAATCAGGTTGAAGGAAGGGAACAGGTTGAAATACGCGTTTTCAAAATACAGCGGATTGAGTTCCAGTGTTCCGTTATTCCACACTTGTTCAGCCCGCAGCCCGGCAAGGTATTTCCATTTTGCGCTTTGTTTTTCACCGATCCAGCCAGCGTATTGGACGTAGACGGCGTGGATTTGTTCGTCAAAATTAAAAATATCGGTATTGGCGGGATCGGTGACAAAGCCGCCATTCGACTCGTTTTGTCGCTCAAAGTCGTTGTCCAGCAGTCGAAAAACGGCTTTATAGCCCGTCTCCAGCGAGCCGTTAGTTCCCAGCGGGTGGGTATAATCGAGCGAAAGGCTGGTAAGGTTAGCGTTGTCGTAGTTATGCGTTTTTTGCAAATACGGATTGCCGACGGCGGTCGATTCTGCCGAAAGCGTTTGCGTAGTGATAAGCGTATTTTCCCGGTCGGCATTAAACGACGAACTCGCGTTAAAGGTCAATAACTGATCAGGCCTGTCAAATTTTTTGTCGTAAGCCAGCATCAACTCGGTACTGTTAAAACGCCGGATTTCATTAGAATGCCGGCGATTGCTGCCGGTAAAATCCAACGCGGCGGTTTGGGTGGTATTCACCAGCGTTTCGCTATTGTCTTCGCCCTGGAACAGCCAGACGGCCTCTAAATTCAGCCTGTTTTTGTCATTGGGCGCAAATTCGATATTGATTCTGGCGTTTTGATTCTGGACGATCCGCTCGTCGAACCTTCGTTGGGTCAGATAATATTCATCGGGCAAATCGTACTGCTGCCTGTCGCCCCGCACCCTGCGGGTCCGGGTCGTGTACCAGTTGTCGTAAGCGACGCCGAAATTCCATTTTCTCGTTCTGTAATTGAGCAAGGCCATGCCGTTGAGGCGGTATCGTTCGCCAAAACCCGCACCCATGGCGAATGCGCCGTTGAGACCGGCGTTTGTATTTTTTTTCAAAACCAAATTGATAATCCCCCCTTCGGCGTCGGCGTCGTATTTTGAAGAAGGGTTGGTAATAATTTCGATGCGCTCAATACTGCCTGCGGGGATTTGCTCCAGGTTGGCCGAGCGGTCGGCGCCGCCGATACCCGACACCCTGCCGTTGATGAGAATCAGGGGTGTTTTGCCCCGCAGGGTAACCTCTCCTTCCGCGCCCGTGAGTACGCCGGGCATATTTTTGAGCAAATCGGCTGCCGTGCCGCCGATTTGGGTGAGATTGTCGGCGGCATCGACCACGAAGCCCTCTTCGGTTTTGTGGATCAGGTTGCGGATGGCGCTCACTTCCACGCCTTGTAGCGAGGTCGCGCTGGTTTCCAGCACTATGTCGGGCAAGGCTACTTCCCTGCTGCCCGGGTTGACGCTCACCAACCGCCTGTACGCCTGATGCCCGATAAACCGGATATTCAGTACATAGTCGCCAAAAGGTACATCAGCAATAGAAAACCGCCCCAGGCTATCGGTAATTGTTCCGCCTTCAATATGCAGGGTGTCGGATTCAGGAGAAACAAATACGCTCGCAAATTCGACCGGTTGCTTGCCGGAATCCGTAATTTTTCCAGTAATAAGTCCCGTTTGTTGCGCTTGCAGCGGCGAAACTTCCAGTAAAGCGAAAATGGATGAAAGGCAGGCGAGGAGGATTTTTTTTGTAGGTGTTCGCGTCATTGTGGTACAAAAATTAGGTTGGCAAAAACAATACAATATAGGGAGGCTGTGGTTGGTTTTTTATAGGTTAAAGCTCGCGCCGCCAAATTTTGGACATGACCGAGGCTCGGGCGCGAAGGTTAATATCACTAAACCGGGCACTACAGCAAAAGTGACGGCTACTATTTACGGCTTTATTGACTACATCATCGGGCTGTGGAAGGGTTCTGTATTGGATGGGACCTTTTGGGATTAAAGGGGAGATAGTTGATCAGAATTGCAATAAGTCGGAACTTTTGGTTCATCAAAATTCGTTATCTTTGGTAAACATTTCGAAGCCATGGATAATGAACTTCAGGCAAAACTGCTTCAATACCTGCTTCCCTACCATCCTGCACGGATAGGGATATTCGGGTCGTTTGCCAGAGGGGAGAACAATGCGGATAGCGATCTGGATATCCTCATCCAATTTAAGGAACGGATTAGTCTGCTCAAACTAGTTCAAATTGAGCAAGAACTATCTGATAAACTGGGCATTCCTATTGACCTGGTCACGGAAAATAGCTTGAAAAACCCTCGCTTGAAACGGTCTGTGGAGCGGGATCTCATCAGGATTTACGGATGAAAAAAGATGACCGGGTTTACCTCGACCATATTCTGGGCGGCTTTCTACAAGATGTTTATGGATAATGCCGATTTTAAACGGCAGTATCTGGAGTTTGTTTTTGAGAGGTTGTGGGGGAGGGTAGGAGTGGGAAGATAAGCGCAGCTTTAACTCACAGTTTTGTGTTTCGCAAGATACCTGCCCGGTATTTATGTTACTTTTTTCATCGCCAAAAAAGTAACCAAAAACGCTAGGCAATTTAAACTCGCTCCGCTCAAACAGTAAATTGCCAGCCAGCCCGCGCCCGGATCGTACGGTGTTGATGTTTTTTTTCTTTAGCTTAGTGACAAAGGGAGGTAGGCATCTCATCCCAAGTCCGCCCTTCCAATTCGCGGCCCGTTTTCTTTTTACTGGCGCCGCCCCACTGCTTGAAGAAAAATGGTACGCCGGCTGCCAAACATTGGTCTTTAATGTCGGCAACCCATTCCGGTTTCATCGGGCGCGGCCTTCTGCCACTTTCGCCGCGCCATGACTTCCGCGTAGCAATATTTGCAACCCGCCGATATTTTATCGCAGCCTGTTGTCGGGGTCCAGGTCATTTCGGCCCATTCTATGGTGGATTGAGCCATGATTATGAACGATGTATTACTTTGCAAGGTAACAAAAATTAAAACTTACAAACAATATAAATGCATGTTATTGGAAAAACGTTTGTGTTTCTTTCTGGCAGCTAAAGCAGCCAGTACGGTAGCCCGTCACCACCTGGGTACCTCCCAAGCCGTCACCACCAAAGAAGGTCCCCTGCCGTCACCACCCCAGCGGTGAACGGCCACGTTCACCCTACCAAGCCGTCACCTCCACATTTCCTTCCCCTGTGGAAAACTTTTTGTTCTATCATTTCGTCTTCTTCTTGAGATGCTGTTACTTTGAAGGCGCCGCGGGACGAAATTTTTACCACAGAGTTACACGGAGTTTCCACGGAGTTCCACTGAGCTAGATTTTGACTCCGTGAACCTCTGTGGAAACTCCGTGAAACTCCGTGAAACTCCGTGGTTAAATAATCGGCCTAATAGTCTAAATCAACAAAAATGCCAGAATTCGTACACCTCCACTGCCATACCCAATACTCGCTGCTCGACGGGGCCGCCGATATCAGCGCTATGATGGATAAGGCCGCCGGCAACGGCATGAAGGGGGTGGCCCTCACCGACCACGGCAATATGTTCGGCGCGTTTAAGTTTGTAGCGGAAGCGGAGAAGCGAGGGCTTAAGCCGATCGTGGGCTGCGAATTTTATATGGTGAAGGACCGCCACAAGAAGTCGTTCTCCCGCGCCAATGGCGAACAGGACGAGCGCTTCCACCAATTGCTGCTGGCCAAAAACCAAAAAGGCTATCAGAATCTCTCCAAACTCTGCTCGCTGGGTTATATCGAGGGGTTGTACAGCAAATATCCCCGCATCGATAAGGAACTCCTGGCGCAATACCACGAGGGACTCATCGCTACAAGCTGCTGTATCGGCGCGGAGATACCCCAGGCTATCCTGCACGGCAAACTTGATGAGGCTGAGACGCTGCTGAAGTGGTGGCTGGATATTTTCGGCGAGGACTATTATATCGAGTTGCAGCGCCACCGCGGACTCGAAAATATCGACGGACTCGGCGTGAGCCAGGAGGATGTGAACCAGGAGTTGCTCAAACTGGCCAAAAAATATAACGTAAAGGTGATCGCCACCAACGATTCGCACTACGTGGAAGAGGAAGACTGGGCGCCGCACGATATTTTGTTGTGTGTAAATACCAACAGTCTGCTCGAAGAGGAAGAGCGCTTCCGCTTTCCCAGCTCCGATTTTTATTTTAAAACAAAAGAGGAAATGGGGCAGATGTTTCACGACGTGCCCGAAGCGCTGGATACGACGATCGAAATTTTTGATAAAATTGATACACTCAAACTCAAACGCGATGTGTTGCTGCCGGCTTTTCCCGTGCCGGAAGGTTTTCTGAGCCAGGACGACTACCTGCGCCACCTCACGTTTGAAGGCGCTAAAAAGCGCTACGGCTCCATCACCGCGCAAATCGAAGAGCGCCTCAACTTCGAACTGGAGGTTATCAAAAATTCGGGTTACCCCGGGTATTTTTTGATCGTACAGGACTTCACCAATACCGCCCGCAGTATGGGCGTGAGCGTGGGCCCCGGCCGTGGCTCGGCGGCGGGCTCGGCGGTGGCGTATTGCATCGGCATCACCAACGTAGACCCCATCAAATACGACCTGCTGTTTGAGCGCTTTCTCAACCCCGAGCGCGTATCGATGCCCGATATTGACATCGACTTCGACGATGTGGGCCGGGAGAAGGTGATCAATTATGTGATCGACAAATACGGACGCAACCAGGTGGCGCAGATCGTAACCTACGGCACGATGGCCGCAAAACTAAGTCTGCGCGACGTGGGCCGGGTGATGAATATCCCGCTGGCCGAGGTAGACCGGGTGTCGAAATCTTTCCCCAGTCACCTGCAGGCTACGCTCAAAAAGGTTTTGCACAAAGGCGGGATTGACCCCAAACTCAAAGAAGAACTCAACTCCGAAGAACTCGAAAGGGCCAACCGATTCCGCGATCTGGCCGCCAACGACGACCCCGTGGGCCGCATGATCAGCACCGCCATGAAACTCGAAGGTTCGGTGCGCAATACCGGCATCCATGCCTGCGGCGTGGTGATCACCCCCGACGAGATCACCAAATACGTGCCCGTGAAGGTGGACAAAGACGCCGATATGCTCATCACGCAGTTTGATAACAGCGTGGCAGAGTCGGCGGGTCTACTCAAAATGGACTTCCTGGGCCTCAAAACGCTCTCTATCATCAAAGACGCCGTGGCGATGATCAAGGTCAACCACGGCATAGAAATCGACCCCGACGAGGTGCCCCTCGACGACGAGAAAACTTACCAGCTCTTCCAACGCGGCGAAACGGTGGCGATATTCCAGTATGAAAGTTCGGGAATGCAGAAGTACATGAAAGAGCTGTCGCCCACTACTTTCGAGGATCTCATCGCTATGAACGCCCTGTACCGCCCCGGCCCGCTCGAATATATCCCCAACTTTATCGCCCGCAAACACGGCCGCGAGGCCATCACCTACGACCTGCCGGCGATGGAGGAGTACCTGAAAGATACCTACGGCATCTCGGTATACCAGGAGCAGGTAATGTTGCTTTCGCAAAAACTGGCCAATTTCAGCAAAGGCCAGGCCGACGTATTGCGCAAAGCAATGGGTAAAAAGCTGAAATCGGTACTCGACCAGATGTACCCCAAATTCCTGGAAGGCGGCGAAAGCAACGGTCACCCGCGGCCCATCCTCGAAAAGATCTGGAAAGACTGGGAGGCCTTCGCCTCTTACGCTTTTAATAAATCGCACTCTACCTGCTACGCTTTTGTGGCCTTTCAGACGGCCTACCTCAAGGCGCACTACCCGGCGGAGTTTATGGCCTCGGTGCTCACCCACAACAAAAGCAACCTCTCGGATATCACTTTCTTCCTGCAGGAATGCAAACGAATGGGTATCACCGTATTGGGCCCCGATATCAACGAAAGTATCTCGGACTTCTCGGCCAACAAACGCCAGGAGATCCGCTTTGGGCTTTCGGCCCTCAAGGGAGTAGGAGAAGGACCGGTAGAGGCTATCTTGCAGGAACGCGAGGCCGGCGGGCCTTTTACCGGCATCTTCGACCTGGTGCGCCGCTTGCCCCTGCAGGCCGTCAACAAGCGCGTATTGGAAAGTCTGGTGCTGGGCGGCGCCTTCGACTGCTTTGAAACGGTGCACCGCGCGCAGTACTTCCGGCCATCCGACAAACACGATTCGCTGATCGAACACGCCCTGCGCTACGGCAACGCCTTCCAGGCGCAAAAGGCTCAGTCGGCCAACTCCCTGTTCGGCGGCACCTCTGAAGTGCTCATGGAAGAACCCGCCTTCCCGCCCTGCGAGCCCTGGAATCTCGCCGAAAAGCTGAGCCGCGAAAAAGAAGTCACCGGCATCTACATCAGCGGTCACCCGCTGGATGATTACCGCATGGAGATCGATAATTTCACCACTTGCTCCCTCGACCAGGTAAACGAGCACCAGCAAAAACCCTCGATCAACCTGGCCGGCATGGTCACCTCGGTGAAACACCTGGTGAGCAAAAACGGCAACGGCTACGGCGTCTTCGAGATCAGCGACTATACCGGTTCGATGGAATTCCGGTTGTTTAGCGAAGACTACCAAAAATTCAAACACCTCTTCGAGGTGGGGATTGCTTTGTTTGTAAAAGGCAATTTCCAGAAAAGCTGGCGCGGCGAAGAGATGGAATTCAAAATCAAGGAATTGAGCATGCTCGAAGGCATCAACCAGCGCATGACAGAGTCGATTACCCTGCGCCTGTCCGTTGATAAGCTCACCGGCGACCTCATCGACCGCATCGACGAGCTCTGCAAGCGCCACAAGGGTCAGCACAAGCTGCGCGTGGAGTTGCTCGACCAATCGAAGCGCCTGCGCCTCGGCATGGTGGCCAAGGAGCGCAAGGTGATGGCGGATAACGATTTTATCGGGGAGTTGGATAGGATGGGGGTTGCCTACAAGGTAAATTGATTTGCTAATTTGCTAATTTGCTGATAATTAAATAAAAATAATAAATAATCAGCACATTAACCCATCAGCATCCCGACCTCCTTCCAGTCGGTACGGGACTCCCCCGATTTTCAATCGGGACTCACTTCGTTCGCCTACGGTCGCATCAGCAAATTAGCACATCAGCACATCAGCACATTAACCCATCAGCACATTTATGTTGGAAATCAACATTACACACATATCAGACTGGGATAACGCCGCCGCCCAGCTCATCGAAATGGCCGGCGAACGCCGAAAATTTGCCTTCTACGGCGAAATAGGCGCAGGGAAAACCACCTTCATCCAGGCCGTTTGCCGCTATTTAGGGGTGGGCGATTACGTGGCCAGTCCCACGTTTGCATTGGTGCACGAATACGCTGGTAGCGGCGCTCAGCGCGTATTTCACCTCGACCTGTACCGCCTGCGCAACTTACAGGAAGCCCTCGATATCGGCATAGAAGAATACCTCGACGGCCCCGATTATTGCTTCATCGAATGGCCGGAAATCATCGAACCTTTGTTGTCCGAAGATATCGTGCGGGTAAAAATCGCCGCCGATTCAAATTCCCACCGAAAAGTTGTAATTTTGTAAGCCTGACGAAAACCGGGAGCAAAAGCAATGAAGGGCTATGAGTGAAAAGAAAATACCTATTCCCAAAGAATTTACGGAAGCCAGTCTGCAGCCGCAATCAGAGATGTTGCAGGTAGAAAATAGACAAGGCAAATTGTATATCGGTATTCCCCGCGAGATTACCCTGCAGGAAAACCGCATAGCCCTTGTACCTGCCTCGGTGGCTTTACTTATCGCCCATGGCCATCGCATCGTGGTGGAGACCGGCGCCGGGGAGCGCTCCAGTTTTTCCGACCACGATTACTCCGAGGCCGGCGCCGAGATCGCCTACAGTTCGGAGCAGGTCTACAAGGCCGATATGATCATCAAGGTGGCGCCGCCTACCCTCGAAGAAATCGAGTGGATGCACCCCAATCAGATCCTGATTTCGCCCCTGCAATTGCCCATTATCAACGCCGATTATATAAACAGGCTGCGCCAGAAACGCGTGATCGCCCTGGCGATGGAGTATATCAAAGACGAGTCGGGCGCTTTTCCCATTGTGCGCATCATGAGCGAAATGGCCGGCATCAGCGCGATGCTGACGGCTGCAGAACTCATGACTAAAACCGGCGGCGGTAAGGGTATTTTGCTTGGCGCAATTTCGGGGGTACCCAGCGCTAAGGTGGTGATCCTGGGCGCCGGCGTGGTAGCCGAATACGCTACGCGTACCGCACTCGGCTTCGGCGCGGAAGTGCGCATTTTTGACGATAATATTTATAAATTAAAACGCATACAAAGCCAGGTGGGAAGACCGCTTTATACGTCTTCGCTCAATCCCATCTATCTGGAACGTGAGCTACTCAATGCCGAGGTTGTCATCGGCGCCGTGCACTCCGAGTCGGGCCGCACGCCGGTGATCGTCAGCGAAGAAATGGTAACAAAAATGCGCCCCGGCGCGGTAATCATCGATGTGAGCATCGACCAGGGCGGCTGCTTTGCGACTTCAGAGGTCACTTCGCTGCATAAACCCACATTCATAAAACACGGAGTGATACACTATTGTGTGCCCAATATGGCTTCCAATATTAGCCGTACCGCCTCTATCGCGGTGAGCAATATTATGACGCCCCTGCTATCGCGCGCCGCCGGCACCGGCAGTATCGAGCATATGATGTTTTCTAATCCCGGCCTCCGCCATGGCGTCTATACCTACAAGGGCTGCCTGACGAATGAATACCTGGGCCGGCGCTTCGCCATCAAATCTACCGACCTGGAGCTGTTGATTACGTCGAATCTTTGATGGTAGTCGGCAGTTGGCAGTTGGCAGTCGGCTGCTTGGAACCGATACCCGACCGCCGACCGCCGACCGCCAGTACCTAACCCTAGGTATCCCCCTCCCTAATCTTCGCATCCCCTTCCCCTCACATTTTGGTATTGGCCAATTGGTGAGAAGCGCTTAGTTTTGTCTTTTATTTAGAATTAATCTAATTTAATATAAAAACAAAAGAGATGAACCACCTACGCGCCTTATTCCTGCTTACCGCCATTTTGGTAGCCGTTTCTTCTTGTAAAAAAGACGAAAACGAATACCCCATACCTGATTCGTACAACTTCGAAAACGTGAGTTATAGCGGCCAATTGCAGCGCTTGGCCATGCTTACCGAGTTGAAGTCATACCTGCAATCGGCTAATACGCCGGGTACGGTGCTCGATGCAGGCCGCCTGCAGGCCATGTATGCCAACAATGCAGCCGAAGCCGGTTGGACCGGCAGCTATGACGCGAGCAAACAACTGCGCGACAAGACCTTCGAACCGCAGCGCGCCCTTTTTGACCAATTGTTAGCTGCCATTGCCGCTGCCAGCGCATCGTCGCAACCCGCAGCGCCCGGACAAGCCGGGGTGGCCACCACCAGCGACGGCGCCAAACGCTACCTGCTCAATGAAGGTGGCGTGGAACTGGCCCAGGTAATCGAAAAAGGACTGATGGGGGCTTGTTTTTACTACCAATCTACCGCCGTCTACTTCGGCGCCGACAAAATGAACGTCGACAATGAAACCGTGACTCCCGGCGAAGGCACCGCCATGCAGCACCACTGGGACGAAGCCTTCGGCTACCTTGGCGTGCCCGCCGATTTTCCGCTGAATACCGATGGGCTTTATTTCTGGGGCAATTACGCCAACCAGCGCAACGCCCTGCTGGGCTGCAACGATAAACTCATGGACGCCTTCCTGCTGGGCCGCGCCGCTATTAACAACAAAGATTACGAAACCCGCGACGAAGCCATCGCCGAAATCCGCGAAAACTGGGAACTCGTGGCCGCCGCTACCGCCATAAGCTATCTCAATACGGCCATTGCCCGTTTTGACGATACAGCCACCCGCAATCATGCGCTTAGCGAGGCCGTAGCCTTCGTTTACAGCCTACAGTTTAATCCCGATAAACGCATCGACAATGCGCAAGTTGCCGCCCTGCTGGCCGCCATCGGCGGCGACTCCGACTTTACGCAAATGAATTTTTACCAGGCAACCGTCCAGGCCCTCCAGTCGACCAAAAACGCCCTGGCCGGCTACTACGACCTGCAGCAATTGCAAGATCAATTTTAGTCAACATCACGTAATCAGGGAGCGGGCTGGCCGGCAAATTACGCGGAGCGAATTAATTTGCCTAGCGTTTTTGGTTACTTTTTTGCGATGAAAAAAGTAACAAAAATACCGGGTAGTATCCCGCAATATATCGTCCGCGAAAGTGGGTTGAAAACATGAATAAAAAAATAATTAATACCTAATACCATGATTACCATCAAAAAACTTTGTACCGGTTTTGCTTTTGTTATTCTGGTTGCCGGCGCCTGCAACGACAACAACCAATCGCCCTGCGTGAGCGAACAGGACCAGTCCGCCGTATTCCAGAACATAGCCGACAACCTGATCATACCGGGTTATGAAGACCTGAATGCCAGGTTGACAACGCTTCATACGGCTGCCCATGCCTTCACCGGCGACCCCACTACGCTGCAACTGGAGGCCCTGCGCAACGCCTGGAAAGCCGCTTACCTTAGCTGGCAGCGCGTAGCGCAATACGAATTCGGCCCGGCTGAAGAGCGGCAGTTGCGCGCCTTCCTCAACGCCTTCCCGATCGAAACGGCGGCCGTGGAAAGCCGGCTCAACTCGGGCAACTTTGTCTTCGACAACGCAGAGACCTTCGACAAAGGCTTCCCCGCCCTCGACTACCTGCTCTACGGCGCGGGCGCTACCGATGCCGATATCCTGGCGCGCTACAGCACCGATCCGCTGGCCGGCAACTACAAAGGCTACCTCACGGCCGTTGCCGCGCAGATGCAGCAACTCGTCAGTGAAACCTTGCAGGCCTGGACCGGCGGCTTCCGCCAAGCCTTCATCGCCAACACGGGCACCGCAGCGGGCGCTTCGCTCAGCCTGCTCATCAACTCCCTCAACGAACACTACGAACTCATCAAGCGCGACAAGCTGGGCATCCCGGTCGGCGCTGTCACGCTTGGTTTTCCCAATCCCGACAAAGCGGAGGCCTTCTATGCCGGCATTTCCGCCGAGCTGGCCCTGGAAGCCTTGCGCGCCTCGGAATCGCTCTACCTAGGGCGCGGCCTTGACGGCGCTAACGGAGAAGGCCTCGACGACTACCTGCAGCAAGTGGCCGCAAAACAACAGGGTCAGGACCTGCACCAATTGATCGTCGACCAGTTCGAAGCGGCCATCGGGGCGCTGGCTGCCGTGCCCGACCCCCTCTCCGAGACCATCGCCACCGACAAAGCCCTGGTAGAACTGGCTTATGTGGAAGTCTCGGAACAAGTAAGGCTGCTCAAGACCAATCTGCCCTCGCAGACCTGCATTGCCATAACTTACATCGACAACCCCAGCGACTCCGACTAAGATGAATCACCCGCTTGTACACCGGCTGCTCTACCTGCCACTGCCTATCGCGCCGCTCATCACCTTCCGCATCCTTTTTGGCGGTTTGATGATGATCGGCGCGTTGCGCTTTATGCAAAAAGGCTGGGTAGAGCGCCTGTACGGCGAACCGGTTTTTTTCTTTAAATATTACGGTTTTGAATGGGTGAAAACCCTGGATGTGCCGGGTATGTACGCGGTATACAGCCTCATCGCGCTCAGCGCTGCGGGCATCATGCTGGGCTTTGCCTATCGCTGGAGCGTGCTGTTGTTTTTCATCAGCTTCAGCTACGCGGAATTGACCGACGCCACCAATTACCTCAACCACTACTACCTGGTCATCCTGCTGGCTTTTCTGCTTTTCTTTATTCCCGCCAACCGGCGTTTTTCTATCGATACCCGCCTGCGGCCTTCCCTGTTGCTTACCCATGTGCCGGCCTGGACCATCCACCTGCTACAATTCCAGGTTGGCATAGTCTATTTTTTTGCCGGCTTCGCCAAATTAAACCCCGACTGGCTGTTCAGGGCCATGCCCCTGGCGGTGTGGCTCCCTGAAAAAGCCGGCATTCCCGTCATTGGTCCGTTGCTGGCATTGCCTGCGGCTGCGTTCGTATTCAGCTGGTTCGGGGCCATTTACGACCTGACCATACCTTTTGGGTTATCTATAAAAAAAACAAGAATATGGGCCTACGGCGCAGTCGTAGTTTTCCATGTACTCACCAAAATGCTGTTCAATATCGGCCTGTTTCCCTTCATCATGATCTTCAACACCCTGATCTTTTTCCCCGCAAGCACCCACCACCGCCGGCTAAAATATCTCGGCTACCACCCCGATGAACCTGTTACAAAAGAACCTACAACCTACAACCTACAACCCACAACTATCCTCCTTGCCCTTTACATAGTCATCCAGGTATTAACCCCCCTTCGCTTCCTCTGTTACCCTGGCAACGTGCTTTGGACCGAAGAAGGTTATCGCTTCGCCTGGCGGGTAATGTTGGTAGAAAAAAACGGCTACGCTATTTTTTACGTAAGCGATGCGGCCACGGGGCGGCGCACCGAAGTCATTAACAGTCGGTTTTTGACGCCCTTTCAGGAAAAACAGATGGCCATTCAGCCGGATTTCATACTACAATACGCGCATTTTCTGGCCCGGCATTACCGGGAGCGCGAAGGATTTCAGCAGCCGGTGGTGACTGTGGATAGCTACGTGGCCCTGAACGGCCGCCCCGGCGAGCAATTCATTACCCCTGGCGTTAACCTGGCGGATGAGCGTGATGGGTTGGGGACTAAGAAGTGGGTGTTAAGGTAATAAAGTGACATTGATTTATTAACCATAGAAAACACAGAGTACACACGGAGTTTCACCGAGCTAGATTTTGACTCTGTGAAACTCTGTGTGAACTCTGTGAAACTCTGTGGTTAAAAAAAAACGTACAATCACCAAGAATATGAAACATATAGTCGGCTTACCGTTACTTTTATTAGTATTAGCAAACGCTCAAGCCCAATCTCCTCTTATAGGCCGTATCACCGACGCCGTCACCGGCGCTCCCCTGGTAGAAGCCTTCCTCCATTTCCAGGAAGCAGGCCGCACCATCACCACAAATCGCGAAGGTCGATTTGAATTAATCGGATTGGCGGCAGGCGCCCACACCATATCCCTATTCGCCGAAGGCTACGCCACCCGGCAGGAAATAATAAAAGTCCCCGATACCATTTCCGTCTACGACTTCGCCCTGCAATCCCTGGAATACGACATACAGGCTGTAGAAGTGGCGGCGGTCAGCAACAGCGGCGGCTGGCGCCGCTTGCGCAACGTAGAAGGCATGGCCATCTATGCCGCCAAAAAAAACGAAGTCATCGAGTTATCGGGCGTAATGGGTAACCTGGCCGCCAACAACGCCCGGGAGATCTACAAAAGCATTGCCGGCCTCAACATATGGGAAAGCGACGGCGCCGGACTCCAACTCGCCATCGGTGCGCGCGGGCTCGACCCCAACCGCACCTCCAGCTTCAATACCCGCCAAAACGGCTACGATATCAGCGCCGACGCCCTGGGTTACCCCGAAAGCTACTACACCCCGCCCACGCAGGCCCTCGAACGCATCGAAATCGTACGAGGCGCAGCATCCCTGCAATACGGCCCACAGTTTGGGGGATTACTCAACTTCGTGATGAAAAAAGGTCCCCGCGAAAAAAAAATTGCCTACACCACCGATAACACCTACGGCGCCTTCGGCTTTTTGAGCAGCACTCACAGTCTGGGCGGCACCGTGGGCAAACTCAACTACTACACCTTCTACCAATACCGGCAGGCCGAAGGCTGGCGCGCCAACAGCGAATTTGGGCAGCACACCGGCTTTGCCAATTTAGAATTTAATGTAAATGAAAAACTAAACCTGGGACTGGAAGTCACCGCCATGCACTACCTGGCCCAACAACCTGGCGGCCTCACCGATTTTGAATTCGAAGCCGATCCGCGCCTGTCCAAACGCGCCCGCAACTGGTTTGCCGTCGATTGGAAACTGGCGGCCCTGACCCTCAACTACCGCTTTTCGGACGCCACCAAACTCAACATCCGCAACTTCGCCCTCATGGCCGGCCGCGACGCCCTGGGAGAACTGGGTCCCATCAACCGGCCCGACCCCCTGCGCGAGCGCGACCTCGTGGCGGGCCGCTATCGCAATTTCGGCTCTGAGGCTCGTATCATCCACCGCTACGACCTGGGCGGGTTTACTTCCACGCTGCTCACCGGACTGCGTTATTACCAGGGTTTTACCCACAACCGCCAGGGCAATGCCGACAACAGCGCCGAACCCCGCTTTGAATTCCTCAACCCCCTCGACCTCGAAAAATCGGAATACCGCTTTCCCAGTCGCAACCTGGCCTTTTTTGCAGAAAACCTGTTCAACCTGAGCAATCGCTGGAGCCTCACGCCCGGCTTGCGCATAGAATACATCCGCACCGCCGCCGAAGGTTATTTCAAGCAGCGCATCTTTTCGGGCAACCAGCTCATCTTCGAACGGCGCTACGACGACACCCGCCTGCAGGAGCGCGGCTTCATCTTGCTGGGGTTGGGAACCGGTTACCGCACCGGCGCACAAACCGAATTATACGCCAACATATCGCAGAACTACCGGGCCATCAACTTTAGCGATCTCGCCGTAGTGAACCCCAACCTGCTCGTCGACTCCCTGATGAAAGACGAGCGGGGTTACAACGCCGACCTGGGCTGGCGTGGCCAATTGCTCGACGAGCGTTTACGCTTCGACGTCAGCGCTTTCTACCTCCTCTACCGCGGCCGCATCGGGCTGGGCGAAAAGGAGGTAACCACCTACTTCTCCGACTCCATCCCGCTCACCAGCACCGTCGCTTATCGCACCAACATCGGCGATGCGCGCATAGTTGGACTGGAAGCCTACGCAGAGGCCAACGTATGGCAGTTGTTTGACAACCGCCCCGAGGCGCCCTCGCTTATCCTGTTTATCAATGGAAGTTACCTGCAGGGGCGCTACCTGTCGGGGCAGCCCAGCGCCGTGGGTAAAGCGGTAGAATTGATCCCGCCCTTGAGTTTCAAAACGGGCTTTACTTTCCAGTACAAAGGCTGGCGGACCGCCTTTCAATACGCCTATACCCATCGCCACTACAGCGACGCCACCAACGCCGTCTTCGTGGCAGACGCCACCCGGGGCATCATCCCGTCGTACGGCGTAGCCGACTTCTCGGCGGCTTATACCTGGAAAAAATTTACACTCAGCACAGGCATCAATAACCTGATGGATGCCGTCTATTTCACGCGGCGGGCCACGGCGTACCCGGGGCCGGGCATTATTCCGGCGGAAGGACGGCGGTGGTATGTGGGGGTGAAGGCCGTGTTTTGATTTGCTGATTTGCTGATGTGCTGATATGCTGATCCCGAACTTCGTCTGGGACAAGTTATGCTGATGCGACCGAAGTCGAACGAAGTGAGTCCCGATTGAAAATCGAGGGAGTCCCGTACCGAATGGAAGGAGATCGGGATGCTGATTGCTGACTGCTGATAGCTGACTGCCGAACTACCACTGCCTCGCCTGATGCGGATACCTCACCACATACTGCTCCTTGATCATACGCAGCAGCTTGGCGCGTAGCTCGTCGACATTTTCTTTGGTAATGGCGGAGATAAACACGTTGTCGTGGCCGAACTGGTGTTTGAGGCTGCCGCGCAGGCCCTCTTCGATCTCTTCTTTGGCTTCGTCGTCGAGGAAGGGGTCGTAGTATAGCTTGCGGTAGAGGTCGATTTTATTAAAAACCAATAAGGTAGGTTTGTCTATCGTCTCGAGTTCTTTGAGGGTTTGGTTGACGGTACGGATATGGTCTTCGTGTTGGGGGTGGGCGATGTCTACTACATGCACCAGGATATCGCTTTCGCGTACCTCGTCGAGTGTCGATTTAAAGCTTTCGATAAGGTGGTGGGGCAATTTGCGGATAAACCCGACAGTGTCGGACAGCAGGAAGGGCACGGCCTCCCAGGCGATCTTGCGCACGGTAGTGTCGAGGGTGGCGAATAGTTTGTCTTCGGCGAAGACCTCCGACTTGCTCAGCATATTCATGAGCGTCGATTTGCCCACGTTGGTGTAGCCTACCAGTGCCACCCGGATGAGTTGTTCGCGGGTTTTGCGCTGGGTAGTATTCTGGAGGTCTATTTTTTCAAGTTTTTTTTTGAGAAAAGCAATTTTATCGCGCACGATACGGCGGTCGGTTTCGATCTCTTTTTCGCCGGGGCCCCGCATGCCGATACCGCCGCGCTGGCGTTCGAGGTGCGACCACAGGCCGCGCAGTCGGGGCAACATGTATTGTAGTTGCGCCAGTTCCACCTGGGTTTTGGCCTGGGCGGTCTGGGCGCGACTGGCGAAGATATCGAGGATCAGGCTACTGCGGTCGATGATCTTCACCTTGAGGGTTTCTTCGAGTACGTTCACCTGCTTACCGCTGAGGTCGTCGTCAAAGATCACCATGTTGATATCTTCGTTTCTCTCGATATAGGCCCTGATCTCTTCGAGTTTGCCGCTGCCGATAAAGGTACGGGGGTCGGGATGGGGTAGTTTTTGCAGGAAACGCCTGGTCGTGGTAGCGCCGGCGGTAAGGGCAAGAAATTCGAGTTCGTCGAGATATTCTTCTACCTGCGGCTCCGTCTGGTCTTTTTGGATTAAACCCACCAGTACGGCGTATTCCGTATTTTTCTTAAGTCCTTTTTTTCCTTTTTCTCCTATGTTCCAGCCGGATTGCTTCATGTTTAGGTTCTATTTTGAGTTAGGTGAACGGTAAACACTAACCCTGTTTTCTAATCACCTTGTCACCTTGTCACCTTGTCACCTTGTCACCTTGTCACCTTGTCACCTTGTCACCACCGAGGCGGTGAACGGTAAACGTTCACCCTACGTGGTCGTCACCTTGTCACCCACCAACAATAACACCCCAATAAGAAAATTCGTTTCATTTGGACAGCCAATGCACCGGGTTGAGGTGTTGTTTTTCCTTCCACAATTCAAAATGCAGTTCTTTTTTGCTTCCGAGGCTACCGATGCGCTGGTCGGCGTCAACGGTTTCGCCACGGCGCACAAATACGTCTTCCAGGTTGGAGTATACGGTATAATAGTTGCCGTGTTGCAGGATAACCAGGTTTTGATAGCCGGGGATAAACTGCGTGCCGGCGACTTTGCCGGCGTAGACTGCTTGTACTTCTGAACTACCTCCCGCTTTGATATCGATGCCGTTGTTGGTGATCTCGATGCCTTTGAGGGTGGGGTGGGCTTGTACGCCAAACGAGCGCACTACGGCGCCTTTGACGGGCCAGGGCAGGCGGCCTTTGCGCTGTATAAAATCGCCTGAAATCGGGTCTTCGACTTCGGGGGCGCCGGCGCTGAGAGCCTCCGTGGTGCGCGCGGCTTTGCGTTTGCGGGCCATTTCTTCTCTGATGATGGATTCAATTGATTCGTTGAGGCGGTTGTGGGCTTTTTGCTGACGGTTGAGTTCGGCGGCCAGGCGGCTTTCGTCTTTGTTGAGGGTTTTGAGCATCTTGTCTTTGTCTTGCAACTCGCGGTCGAGCAATAGCGTTTGGCTTTGCTGTGAGACGAGCAGGTTTTCTTTTTCTTTTTTGCGGGTTTCGAGTTGTTGTGCCTTATCGCTCAGCATTTGCTGGGTTTCCTGGATCAGTTTGGCTTGTTTTTCGCGATAGCGGTGGTATTGCCTGATGTATTGCCAGCGTTGAAAGGCCTGGTTGAAGTTGTCGGAGGCAAACAAAAACATAACCAGGGTATTGCCGCTGCGGTGCCGGTAGGCGGTGCGCAGCATAGCGGCGTAGTCGGCTTTCAGGCGCTCGATATCGTTGGTCAGTGACTCAATGACTTCGTTGGTGCGCGCGATACTTTCTTCGGTGTAGGCGATTTCGTCGCGCAGGGTGCGGATGAGTTGCTGTCGCTTGCCGATTTGTTTTTGGAGCGTGGCAAAGCGCTCGAAGGTAGCCGCTTTGCTTTTTTGCGTGGCTTCGAGTTTGCCTGAGGTTTTTTTGATATCCTGGATCAATTGTTTGCGCTTGTCTTCCAGCTCCTTTCGGTTTTGACCGAAACCAGGAAGTGCCAGCAGGCAGCACAATAAGGCGATCCAGGTGGTGTTACTTAATTTCATTTCATTTTACGCGGGTGTACCGATCAGGAATATCAAAGCGCATATCCAGTGGTTTGTCGATTTCAACTTCCGAAAAACGCACTTCTACCTGGACTTTGCCGGTAGCGCTGCTTTGCATTTCCATATTGCGAAGATAAGAAAAATCCTGCCGGTCGGTCACTTTTGCGTATTCTTCGAGGCCCATGCTCACGCTGCGGCGCTCGCGCAGGTCGTTGAAATCCATTTTTTTGAGCTGGCGCTTGTCGGCCGAGAGCCAGTAGTGGTTTTCCATGCCTTCTTTTTCGCCGAAGAGGTGGTAGAATGGCAATTTGACTTCGGCCTGTAGGTCTTTGGTAGTAAAAAAGAGCGGGTTGCCCAGCAGCAGGGCCTGCAAGGTGGCCAGGCTGGCCGGGGCGCTCACCTGTTTTTCGAGGTACTTCAGGTCGCGCACGGCATATTCGTTGTTGATGCGGTCGATAATGTATACGGAGTCGGGGGTTACCTGCACACGGGCGATTTCGAAGCCCAGTTTTTTGATGCTGGCCCAGATCAGGCTGTCTTTGCGCATTTTGATAGAGGCGTTCACCGACAGTTGCTGATTGCCGTCGTTGAAGGTGATCTTGGCTTTGGCGTCGAGCCAGTCGGCTTTTATTTGTCCGGCCAGCAGCGCTTCCATGAGTTGGCTGGGAGAAGCATTGTCGAGGTTGCCGATGCGTGCGGAGCGAGTGGTTTTGCAGCCGCTGCCTACCAGTGTGACAGCGCTGATTAACAATAAAAAAAGAGGAGAAAAGCGAGTGGATATCATTGGCCTGTGACGAGTTTAATTTTTTTATCGAGCGAGTCGGTGCGGTTGCCGCTGTCGCGCGATCTGATCCAATATTGGAGGGCGCCGCTTGTATCATTTTGTTGAAAGAGCAGGTCGCCGTAGTGTTCGAGTAGCATAGGGTCGTTGGGGGCGCCGGGCAGGGCTTTGTCGAGCCATTGGCGCGCTTCGGCGTACGATTTTTGCTGAAAGAGTACCCATCCTTGTGCGTGCTGTGTGAGCGATTGACTGGGGGCGATTTCCAGGGCTGATTTGGCCAGCGTGGCGGCTTTGCCGAGCTTGTCGGCGCGGCCGGCGAGGCAAATACTGTAGAGGCTGAGCACCTGGGCTGATTGGGGGTTAATTTTCAATGCGGCTTCGAAGGCATTGTCGCCTTCTTCGTAGTTGAGCAGGGCATAGTGGGCCAAGCCTAATTGCACCAATATATCGAGTTTGAGATTGGTATCGTTGCCGGCCATGAGGAATGCCTGGTCGAGTACATCGGCGGCCTCGTTCATCTGGCCGTTTTTGCGGGCGGCCAGGCCGTTCATGTAATATACGAAGGCTTTATTGGGGAAAAGGTCGATGGCTTGCTCCGATACCCTGGACAGCGAGGTAAAGTCGCGCGACTCCAGGTGGATGCGCATCAGTTGCTCCCACACCAGGTATACACTTTTGTCGAGTTGCAGGGTGCGCTGATATTTGACCAGAGCGTTGCTGAGTCTGCCGGAGTGATAAAGCAGGTCGCCGGCGGCGGCAAATACTTTGGCTTGTGTGGGGTGTACGCGCTCCAGGATGTCGGTGAGTTCAAGGGCGGCATCTGCCAGCGTTGGGCTGCCGGTTTGCACGACTTTGGTAATAATGGGCAACAACTTACCCATTTTGAGGTCGATTTCTACGTCTGCCTGCTCAAAAACGGGTTTGAGTGAAGCCAGGTATTCGTTGTCGTCGCTTTCTTTTACGTCGGCGCCGGCGATGGCGAGGTTGGCTTTGGGGTCGCTGGGGGAGATGGCCAAAATATCGCGATATACCTGCATGGCGCTGTTTCTGTCGCCGAGCTGTTCGTAATAGCCCGCCAGCAGATGGCGGTAGGCTGTATTTTTCGGAAATGCATTCACCAGTCTCGTCAACTCTGCAGTAGCTTTTTTTGTATCGCCGGTGCCTATGAAAAGGGCATGTTTTCGGCGCACGATTTCTTCGTTGATACCCGTGCGGGCTTCGAGGTTTTCATATACCTGAATGGCGCGGTTGACGTCGCCGGCTTTGACCAGAAAAAAGGCCCATTTGTAATAATAATACTCATTGCCGGGCGACTTTTGCACCAGCGTTTCGTAAACCGATGCGGCTTCTTTGTTGCGCCCGGCTTTTTGATACACGTCGGCCAGCATTTTCTGGTACCATTCATTAGAGGCATCGTTATCGACAGCGATTTTGAGATAGCGGACGGCCTCGTCCCAGTCGCTCCTCAAGTCGTAAATACGCGCCAATTCGTAGGCGGCGGCGTGATTGCGGGGGTCCTCCTTCATCACGTCGTTGTAGCGCGTGATGGCTTTGTCGTAATTGCCCAGCAGTTTTTCACGGTTGGCTTCGATAAACATTTGCTGGAGCATGACCTGCGATTCGCTTACGCGTTCCTGAGCAGATGATACCGCCGGAAAAAGTATGACTAATGATAACAGGGCGTGTAAAAACCTCATAGAGTATTGTTTATAAAAAGTTTTTCAGGTTATACTTTCGAGTAATCGCCCAAACTCAATTTGGAGCTTTCCCCCTGGTAATCTACACTATTGCCAATCATTGAATGCGTAAGGTTGGCATTCTGAATATTGGTTTCGTTCTGAATAATGCTATTGCTAATAACGGAATGAGCAATGGAAGAATTGCTTCCCACCGACACATAAGGCCCTACCACCGAGTTTCGCACCACGCTATTGTCGCCGATATAGCAGGGCGGCAGTATGATGGCGTTTTCGACCTGGGCGCTGGGCGATACCAGGGTTTCCTGTTGTTGTTTTAATTCGAGCATGCGGCGATTGGTGTGCAGCATATTGTCTTTGTTGCCGCAATCGAGCCATTCTTCAATATAAGCGGGTCGGAAGGCCAGTCCCCGGTCGCGCAGCATCTCCAGGGCGGTTGTGAGCTGAAATTCGCCTTTGTCTTTGATATTGTTGGCCATCATTTCGTCGAGGGCGTCGCGCAGGCGGTCGGCCTGGCGCAGGTAATAGATGCCTACAATGGCGAGGTCGGAGACAAAAGAAGCCGGTTTTTCTACAAATCCGGTGATCAATCCCTCTTTATCCTGCAAAACCACGCCAAAAGACGAGGGGTCGGCCACCTTTTGCAGCCAGATTACCCCTTCTGAGGCAGGGTCGAAAGCAAAGTCGGCTTTGAACAGCGTATCCGAGAAGGCGATGATGCAATTGCCTTCCAGGCTGTTTCGGGCGCAACTGATGGCGTGGCCCACGCCCAGGGGCTCGTCCTGGTAATAGATAGCGCAGCGGGCGCCCATTGCAGCGGCTACTTCCTGCAGCTTTTGCTCGGTTTCCGGCCCAAAAGCGCCGATAATAAAGGCAATTTCTTCTATCTTGTCCTGTAGCGAGGCGGAGAGATCTTCTACCAAACGCTGTACCATAGGCTTACCCGCGATGGGCAACAGTGGTTTGGGAACAGTCAGGGTGTGCGGGCGAAGTCTCGACCCTTTACCCGCCATGGGTATGATTATTTTCATGTTGTAATGCTGTGTGTGTTTTTAGCAGTCGGCGGTCGGCTATCGGCAGTCGGCTGATAACTGATAGCCGACTGCCGACTGCAAACCTACAAGCTTTCCCCGTTCTATGGAACCAATTACAAGGTGTTTTCGTTTTGAGGCAAGGTGTTTTATCGCAGTTTTTTTCAAATTTGCATGTTGGGGTGGGGTTTACTCCCCATCTAAAATTTTTTTTTAAATAAAATTTCCATTGGAAAAAGGAATCGTAATCAAATCGACGGGGAGCTGGTACCAGGTAAAGACCGGTGACGGCGCGGTATGGCAGTGCAGGATCGTGGGCAAATTCCGCCTCGAGGGCATGAAAATCACCAACCCGGTGGCAGTGGGCGATGAAGTAGAGATGACCCCCGAAAACGCCGATGAAAAACAGGGACTGATCACCCGCATTTTGCCCCGCAAAAACTACGTGGCCCGGCAGTCGCCCCGCGCCAAACACGACCTGCATCTGCTGGCCAGCAATATCGACCAGGCTCTGCTGGTGACTACAATCGTGCAGCCCAACCTCAAACTCGGCTTTATCGACCGCTTTTTGCTGATGACCGAGCCGCAAAATATTCCGGCTATTATCGTTTTTAATAAAATAGATATATACGACGAGGATACCCTGGAATTGGCTGAGGCATTATGCGGTATTTATGAGGCTATCGGTTATACCGCGTTGACGGCATCGGCCCGCACAGGGCAAGGCGTCGACAAGCTGAGGGAATTGCTCAAGGATAAAACAACGCTGATCAGCGGCCAGTCGGGGGTGGGCAAATCTACGCTGGTGAACCGCATCCAGCCCAATCTGGCATTAAAAACGCAGGAGTTATCCGACTACTCGGGCAAAGGATTGCATACGACCACTTTTGCAGAAATGCATACCCTCGATTTCGGTGGCGCCATAATAGATACGCCGGGCATCAAGTTGCTGGCTTTTAACAACTTGCACCCCGCAGATGTAGCCCACAATTTCCGCGAATTTTTTGAGCTCACCGAAAATTGCCGCTTCAGGGGCAGTTGCCTGCACCGCAACGAACCCGGCTGCGCCGTCAAAAAAGCCGTAGAAGCCGGACAAATCAGCGAAATCCGATATATGAATTACCTGGGTATCCTCGAGGAGATCGAAGATCAGAATTATTGGGAAAGGCATAAGGATATGTAAAGGCTACATACTACCAACCCGAAATAACCAAAAGAACGGACAACTGACAACCGACAACAGAGAACATCAAAAATCCACCTCCATCTCATAATCCCACGTATCGAAATACAGGTTCCCGCCGCGCCATTCCACTTCGCCGCGCTGGAAATCGACGGTTTCGCTGCGGGGATACACTTTGGCAGGGAAAAACGGCCCCGAGAAGTCGTCGTTGACGATGAAATGCCAGGCGTCGGCGCCGCCGAAGAAAAACAAATCGGCTTCGGGCACAAATGTCTGCTGGCGGTTGAGGTCGGGGTCGACGGGTACCCAGCCCGGGCCTTCAAAGTAGACCTCTGCCCAGTCGTGCAGGTTCAGATTACCCGGATACAACATCCAGCCGCTCTGCCATTTGGCGGGAATGCCGTTGTAGCGGCACAAGGTGATGAATAACAGCGCTTTGATGCCGCAGTCGCCGCGGCCGTTGCGTATGCAATAGGCGGGGATGTTAGGAATGGTGGAGTATTCCAACGCGCTTGTCCAAGGAATGTTTTCGCCTATCCAGTCGAATATTAGCCGCGCTTTGCGCACGGGGTCGGTTTCGGCGCCGACGATTTGCGCCGATAATTGTTTTAATTCGGGTGTAAATAAAATGTGGCTTTTGCGCTCGGCGGTGAAATAGCGATATAAGTCCGAGGAGGTGTCGTATGGCTTCACCGTGCCGCCCTCCAGGTTGTGCCATTCGTCGTAGGCGGTGTAGGTTACTTCGTATTGGAAGCGCGTGACCGAATCTTTTACCGCCGGTTTTTCCATATAGATCGTGCTGTGGGGATAAGCCGGAGGCGCCACCACATAGTGGGCTTCGGAGGCGCCGAGCAACTGCACGGCGGCCTGCCGGTTGTGGCCGCTGCGGGGGTAGGGGAGCCAGGCGCGCAGCATTTCTCCGGCGGGCACGGCGTTGGCCTCTACGGTAAGCGTGTAACGCAGCCGCATCTGGCGGGGCTGGGCTATAGGCCGGTCGCTGCCTGCGATATATTTGTAAGCGATGGGCAAATACCCGCTGAGGTATTCACCCAATTTATCGGCGGCCTTGCCATCCACTGCTTCTTTGCGGGTGCGGGCTTCCTGGTCGATGCGAAACAGGTTCCATACCGCATTGCGGAAATAACGTTTTTCGCCGTCGATGATGCGGTTTTCCAGGGCGCCGGATTGTTCCCATTTATGCAGTAGAGACGCAAAATTTTGCGTCTCTACTGCATAATATTTGCCCAAGGTCCGCCGCACGTAGGCCTTGTCGCGGTTAAAATCGAGGCGGATGCGGTCGAGGATGTCGGATTGCAATTGCCATTCCCAGGCCGTCTGCGGCGAAAGCCTCCCACTGGTTATGCTATCACGTATGATGCGCTGCGCCAGCGTAAATTGACCGTCTGCTATGGCCCGATCGATGACCGGTTTGCCGGTCTGGGCATTGATGCCGGAAATTGATGCCAGGCAAAGGGCAATATATAATAATAGATTTTTCATGGTACGTTATGGTATTGATGAAAACCTCGGTACGACTGTACGACTGTACGACTGTACGACTGTACGACTGTACGACTGTACGACTGTACGACTGTACGACTGTACGACTCGTGCGAACATAAGCGTACAAGATACGGGAAGCTCCTAAGTTCGTAAAGTCGTAAAGTCGTAAAGTCGTAAAGTCGTAAAGTCGTAAAGTCACAAAGTCACAAAGTCACAAAGGCTTCACCCGCATCCGCACTCCGTGCCTGGGGCGCAGCGTAATCAACGCCTGCGGGGTAACCTCGTGGTCGGGCATCAGAGTAAAATCGTAGCGCTGCAGCATAGCTGCCAGCACCAATTGCATTTCCATAATGGCAAAACTATTGCCGATACACAGCCTGGGGCCTGCGCCAAAGGGCAGGTAAGAATAGGGGGCGTGCAATTTCTTGTTGGCTTTGCTAAAGCGATCGGGGTCGAAGCTATGCGGATCGGTCCACAGCTTGTCGGAGCGGTGAACGCCGTAAAAATAGGCAATGACCACCACCCCTTTGGGGATATGGATACCTTCGAAATAGTCGTCTTCCGCGGCGATGCGGTCGGTGATCCATGCGGGCGGGTACAGGCGCATGCTTTCTTCGATAATCTGTGTGAGATATTCCAGTTGGGGCAGGTCTTCGAAAGTAGGTTTGCGGCCGCCGAGTACCTGGGCGATTTCCGCGCGGGCTTTGGCCACCGTTTCGGGGTGTTGACTCAGCAAATACCACATCCAGGAAAGAGCGTTGGCTGTGGTTTCGTGGCCCGCTACAAACAAAATGGCGCTTTCTTCGAGCAACTGCCGGTCGGTCATGCCTTCTCCCGTGTCCTCATAACGCGAATCGAGCAGCATTTGCAGCAGATCGTCGTGCACTTCGCCGCGCAGGCGCCGTTGGTGGATAATAGCCAGCAAAATTTCGTCGAATTCGCGGGCCAGTATCTCGTGTTGCTGCAACTTGCCCGACATGTCGAACCACCAATTCAGGTAAGGCTGCCTGATCTGTTTTATTATAAATTCCTGAAGGGAGGTGATGATCGTGGACAAGCGGCGCAATTCGTGCTCCTGGATATTGGCGCTAAACAACGAGCGCGCCACAATATTAAACGCCAATTCCATCATCTTGGGGTACAGATCTACGCCCGAGTTGTTTTTCTCCAGCTCGCGGTCGAAATTGTCGAGAAAGCCGTCGATGACGCCCTGCATGATTTCGGTGAGCGCCGCCAGCCGGGAGCGGTGAAAGCCTGGCTGGATGAGCCGCCGCTGGCGCAGCCAGTAGTCGCCCTCGCTGGTGAGCAGGCCATGTCCCAGAAAATGCGACAACTTGTCGAAATGCATCGGCGAGCGGCGGTAGATGCGGTGGTGTTTCTGTAAGATGTGCTGGATCAGTTCGGGTTCTGTGGTCAGCAATCCCTTGTATACCCCGCCGATGTAGGTAAAAAAGGTAGGGCCAAGGCGCGCTATCTGGTCGTCGAGTATGCTGATGGGGTCGGATACAAAACGCAGCGAGTTGCGAATGGCCTTGAAACGATGAACAGAAGGCGTTGTTGGGCGTATTGTTGTTCCTGTCATATTGATTTTGTCGATTCGTTGTCATCCGTTTATTGCAGGGGGTTGTGTAAAGAGTCCCGCCAAGGGCTCTTGCTGATCACGCGACCAATTATGTTTAAAAAACGACATACGTTTTCGACACAGCCCTCCAGGGTGCATGTGGG